>Ga0210003_1000187_pt1 | contig 55324 bp, 46 predicted proteins | sample LantaG_FD_182804 | JGI IMG/M metagenome (GOLD analysis project Ga0210003, IMG submission 182804) | Deep subsurface microbial communities from Baltic Sea to uncover new lineages of life (NeLLi) - Landsort_02402 metaG (SPAdes) (version 2) | ecosystem: Environmental > Aquatic > Marine > Oceanic >... | reverse complement strand
TTACGTCTTGGCGGGCAGTAAGGCCGTGTTTGAGGGCGTTTTTCGCGACGGCGGCCTTGGCTTCGGGGGTTTGGGGGCCAGTGGATTTTTGGGCGTTACGGCGGTTTGCGAGGATTTGGGGTTCGGTAGCCATTTTCAGGTTCTCCTAAGGGGTTTAAGGTTCACTATTTACGTTTTAGCTGGAATGGCGGGGGCTGCGGCCCCAGCCTACAAGAGCAGCTTCTCTACCTTTAGAGCAACCTGCGCGTTTCGTGCGAAAATTCGGGTATTTTGGGGGTGCTCGAAAGTCGTAAGTGCTTACATGGAAAGGAGTAAGAATTTTTTAGAATTTTCGGTTTTTGCCGCCGGGCGCCTGCGCATTTGTGTCGATTTTTAGGCCGGCCCCGGACCAAATGACGGAATGTTGAACCTGCGCGGCACAGGCCTATTTGGTACGGGATGAAGATTTGGTTGCTTTTTGGCGGAGGTTGGTTAGAATGCGGGGTGGAATAGTGGTTGTGGAGACGCGGCCAAGGCTTGGCGGGCAATGGTGGTGGTTAGTGTGCGCGAACGGAAGAGAGATGACAGAAGACGGATACAGGTTTTATTGACCACGAAGAGCACGAAGGACGCGAAGATAGGGTTATAGCGCTAAATAAATCCGGCGAAGGCGCAGCCAGTAATACGGTGATGGTGGTGCTATGAGTTAAATGATTTGTTATGAAGTAAAACGCATAAGCCATAGTCTAGAATGTCAATAAGGGGATGACGAATGAACGAAAAGGCAGTACTAGAGACATTTGATGTAGATATTGAGAAACTCACCAACATTCAGATTACATTCCTGCGCCCTGAAGCCAAATTTATCTATTTCCGAAAAGGTGAGGCAGAGAATAATCTTATGATCATGCCAGCTATTGTTGCCGTGGCGGCTGTTGTCTACAAAGTGATCATAGACTATCCTGAGTTGAAGAAGAATATTCGGGCTATCATTAGCGACATCAAAGCAGCGGCAAAAAATATCTTAGGCTATATTCGTAAGTCTCCAGAAAGGCTTCGGATACAGGAAATCGCTTGTCCGGACGATCCAGATGTCACGATTACTCTAGAAGTACTAAGGAAACTTGGCGGAGGTGTAAGATATCTACCCCAGGAAAGAAGAGGGAAATTCCGTTTCTTCGTTAATGATACTAAATTTTGTATGTTTGTACGGAAGAGCGACGATATGTTCAGTGGTGTGATTGGCGAAGATCCAAACGTTATCAAAGCACTAAAAGAAGCATTTGAATCCGAATGGGAAGAGTTGACGCCCTTGCAAGATAAACTAATCTTAAATGTTCCTGGAATCACAGAGGCCCAAAAGTGGGACAGCGAGTAGAGTTGGAGTTCGAATATCACGTTATAGCCATCAATAAATCCGGCGAAGGCGCAGCGAGTAATATGGTGATGGTGGTTTTGTAATGCGTTTTATACAGACTGTATTATCGTTGTTAGGTAATTTCATTCAGAATATATAATGGAGTCTATTAATGAATAATGCCCAACTTGTTCTAGAGTATCTTAAGACAATTCTCTCACCACAAATAGTTGCTGGAGTTGTTGTTACTGTTCTTGTATTGTTCTTCAAGGATGACATACGAGCACTTATAGCAAGGATAGCAAAGATACGCTTGCCTGGTGGAAGTGAATTTACAACGACTCAACTCGAAAGATCGTCTGAGGCACCAGAAAAGGCAAAAGATGAGCAGTCAAAGCCGACTACTGATTCAGTAGATTTACCTGCCAACCTCAGTCTTAACCCAGAGCAAGTTGAGATAGCCCGTAATTTTTTTAAAGCAGAGCGTGCTAATGCAATCCTCTGGGAGTATCGCTACTTGAATTACTTTCTCGTCCCAAGTACCCAAAGGGTTCTTGACTGGCTGGCTTCTCTGGAGTCAGGAACATCTTTATCCCTCTTTAGCAATTTTTGGCTTCCATTGATTCCGAATCCCAATGAGCGTTTAGCCATTTTAGGTGCTCTTGAGGCACACTATCTCATTAAAGCCACAGGTGAGTATATCGAAATAAGTCCAAAAGGTCGGGAATATGTCCAATGGCGAGGGCCACTTCCCCAACTTAAAACCTAACATCTCGTTCCAACGGGACGCTGCTAACGCATCGCATATGCTCAGCGTTCCGGTGAAATCTGATCAAGAAGCCCTCGACAAACCGGCAGGCGATCTGCCGGTCGGAACAGAAAAAAAGCGGGATTGTGTTTATTGAGTGATTCTTACTGTGCTATTTCTGTAGCCATTGCTTATAACCTTACATTCCAAGTTCCATTTTGGGTATAATTATAGCTACGAGGATGGCCGCAGGCATTCCATACCGCATCAAATATCGGCTTCATAATAGTTGGCACGTCTTCATCAAGATTGGCAGTCTGTACTTCAGGTAATATAGCTACATCACGATCTATTGGGTAATTATCTAATCCCATAGCAATGTCAGCGTACATATATGCTCCTTTACAGCCCAGTAGTGCCATCGAAATAACGACCGGAGCTTCAACGCCTAACGTGTTATATCCCTTGAAATAGTTTCTTATAGCTTCGATTACATACTTTTCGTATGCGATGCTTGCAATAAAAGCAGTATCGCCGCTTTGGGGTTTCTGGCCGCTATTAGTCGTGAGAATATCCGCATATACTGCTTCGATAGTTCCATCAAAGAATGTTTGGCAATAGCTATCGCAAAGTTTTGTTTCTCTGCTATCTCGATAAGTCAAGAAACCATCCAGATTATACCTATGGTCCCAGCCACTAACCGCAATAGGCCTAAAGTTCAACGTCAAATTGCGATCAGCACCAAAATTTAATCGTTTCTGATTGAGAAAAGAATTTAGTGGCAAGATATGCAAGACCAGACGATGCGGCATAGATAACTCTATGGGAGTTTCATCTGCCATAATCTTAGCAAGCCTGTCTTGTAAAAAACTGCGAATACGATCCGCCTGCGAATCCGTAGCTAAAAACGCACTTCTTATCTCCTGGACATCTAATTGATATTTACCCGCAGAGTTTCGGCAATAAAAGCGAGAGCTATTCTTAAAAGTAACCATGTGTGGCGAAGCGAAACTCTGAGGAATGCGAACAAGAATAACAAAGCCATTACTGGCATCACCATAACCTGCAATTTCCTTAACATGAACAGATATGCGTGGCTCAATTCCGGTACGAATAAGATTTTCAATTTGCAACTTAGCTTCGTCGGCTGTTATATCTTGCAGAGGAACAACTTCTTCAGGCTCACCCTTTTTCTTGCCCTCATCAGTTAGTGCCGCTTTAATTCCATATATCAAATCACCACCAGAAGCGTTAGCAAATGAAGAAACATCAGCCAAAAACTCTTTCTTATCGCTGTCTTTAGAACCTGGCAGTGTTTCTTTGTATTCGAGAGTTTTTGATTCACCGACCTTGGTATCGATCAGAAAATCAATGTCTGTTTTGGTAATATCACCAAAAGCTTTTTGTATCATGATACATTCTCCAGCAGTTTCTCGGCTTCAGGCCCTCTCATTTCTTTGATAAACCCTTTTAAATGATTAATGATTATTGTCCTTCTCTGTGCCCTCTGTGGCAATAATAAAATCCGTGTTAATCCATGTTAATCCTTGTCATCTGTGGTTAAGTAAATGAATCGATTTTTTCCTTAGCCATTTAGAGGCAACGCCCGCAATAAATGCGGGATTCCAAACGTACGCTTCAAAGAAGTATTCCGCCGTTGTGTGTGTTCGTCTTTAGCCGGGTAAAAAATAGCGTAAAGGCCCGTAAAAGTCAAAGAAAAAATTAATTTATTATTGATTATTGATGATTTGGTTGAGATTGGCGCGTCCTGCGTTGCAGGTTTCGCAATGACCCCATTAGAGAGAAGGATACTCTAACGGGGCAAGCGGGTGCCTTATAGGCACGGAGGATCGGCGTGCGGGGGCAGGAAACGGCAGCGTTAACAAATGCATTGTGTACTTCACAATAGCTGATAGGGGGCGGCACTATGGCTCAATGCACCACTATTGTTGTTATCGAGGACGAAGAACGAATCCGAAAAGTCCTGGATTACAACCTCAAGCTTGACGGCTTCGAGGTGTTCCCGGCGCGGGACGGGCCTGAGGGACTCGAGCTCGCCCGTGATAAGAAGCCCGACCTTATTCTCCTCGATTGGATGATGCCCGGCATGGACGGCCTGCAGGTGCTCTCCGAGCTCAAGGAAGACGAAAAAACCAGGGACATACCCGTCTTTATGTTGACGGCCAAAAGCATGATGACCGAAGTCGGCCGGGCATTGTATCAAGGGGCTGACGACTATATTGTCAAGCCTTTCGAGCCCAGAGAGCTTGGACAAATGTTAAAGGAAAAGCTCGAAAAGGCAGTGCAGACAAAACCACAGTAGAACGCCGGCCGACTATTGCCGCTTCTGAAGCTGTGCTGAACGCGGGCGCCGGCCTGCCGGTTGTAATCATTTGACGTTGTGAGCAAGACAAGGCGGCTTGAACCGTTTGAGTTGCGGGTGCGCAAGGTGAATGATAATTCGAAGATAAAGATTCTATTGGCGGATGACCACGAGATTATGCGCGACGGCCTCAAAGCCCTGTTGAACAACTGCCCCGGTATGAGGGTCGTCGGCGAGGCTGGAGACGCTGCAGGCGCCGAACGGGTAGCCCACGAGGTCAAACCCGACGTTATCACGATAGGCGTTAACATCGCCGGCGCAAATGGCATTGACACCGTTCGGAAGTTTGCACACGAATTGCCTAACGTCAAAATCGTTGCTCATTCCGTGTACCTCGAAAAGGCGTTTGTCGCCGAGATGCTCAAGGCAGGCACATCGGCTTACGTCCACAAAGAGCACGCCTTTGCCGAACTGGTCAAAGCCATAAATGCAGCGGCCCACAACGAGGTGTATCTTTGCCCGAAAGTCGCAAATGTTGTTGTGAACGGCTACCTCAATAACCTTTCGCACAACGGCTCGCCGGAGGTGTGCCTGACCAACAGGGAACGCCAGGTACTCAAGCTGCTGGCCGACGGAAAATCCTCCAAGCAGATAGCCCTGGAGCTTTACGTCAGCGTCAAGACGGTCGATACCCACCGCCGGCAGATTATGAATAAACTGAAGCTCTACAGCCTGCCGGAGTTTACAAAGTACGCCATCCGTTGTGGCCTCACCTCTATCAACTGAGCGCGGCGGCCAACCCCCCCTTCCACCTCCATCGCACTTACTATCTTCTTAATGAAGTTTCTGCATACCCAAATCCCTGCCCTGCAGTTTGGCTGGATGCGGTATGTTCGGGAAATTAAACCGGCGCTCCTGCCGTAGCTTTGCCCGATTCACAACTAAGCCTCTTTCTGATTTTGTTTTCAGAAATTTACTCGTTATTTGAGTCATTCACGTTGTCGAAGTACCCGTGGGTTGTTTGAAATCAGTATATCCGCGTCGTGCAGCATGATGGATTAGCCGTTTTATGGGGGCTTTTTATGCCAGCGCCGCTCCGCGGCATCAGGACCGTCGTTGACTGGATATTGGAAGACTACACCGACAAGCTTGATGACCAGGGACGCGAACAACTGAATCTGCTCGCCAACCAGCCGAACCAAAAATCGACCAAATGTGCATGCGCCGCTCACCAAAAATTGAATAATTTCATTTTTTTTTAACTCCCGCTCCCAAAACAACTTAAGTCCAATACCACCACCCACGCCAACCGCCTTTTTCGCACGAAACGCGCAGGTTCAGCTAAATACGAGGCCGCGATAATTAAGAGCCTATCCGAACAACCGGGGCGTTATGAGGCCGAGCGAAAAGTTCAAGGCCAAGGCGCCCAGGCCGAAAACGCCCGAAGGCGTGGTCTGCTCCACGGTGAGGACGTTTTTGGCCGACAACGCAGGAATCGGGCTTTGCAGCCGGCCGTAATAGAGCAGGTTATTCGGATAGGCTCTAAGTACGAACTGAAAAAGCTGGACCAGGCAAATTAAAATACACCTGACCATACAAGTCCCACCCTTCCTCGAAAACGCCTGTGCCGCCGCAGCTATCCTCTACCGCCGCCTACGCTACGGCTATCCCTTCCGCAGAATACCCCTCACCTGCAAAAAATACGCCATCGTCGACCCCGAAGACTACCACCGACTCGCAGAATACAAATGGCACCTCGCAAAATGCCCCACAAGCACCTACGCCGCTCGATGGATACGAACTAAGAACCGCGCAAAAAGAAAGCGAATCTGGATGCACCGCCAGGTCATAGACGTCCCCCCGAACCTGTTCTGCGACCACATAAACCACAACGGCCTCGACAACCGAAAGGCAAACCTCAGACCCGCCACATTCGCACAGAACGCCGCCAACAGACCGAAGAGAAATCCTCCCACCCGCTCAATCTACAAAGGACTCGAATGGGACAAAGCCCAGAGAAAATGGAAAGCAAGAATCTCCGTCCAGGGCCGAAAAATCTACCTCGGCTCATTCCCCTCCCAAGTCGCCGCCGCGAAGGCTTACGACATCGCCGCAAAAATATACCACCAACAGTTTGCCTCCCCCAACTTCCAGAAGTAACCCATCCCGCGCCAATCTTTGCCAAATACTTTGATACGACCTGCGAACCTATGTGCCTATAAGGCACCGCCGCCCTAAACTTCCCTGATTGAGCTATTTTTCCTTCAACCCTTGAACTCTCTGAAACTTGTCACTAGTTCATTAAAACTCTTTGGCCGATATTTGGGCCGCAGATTTCGCAGATTAACACGGGGTTATTTTTTGCCTGCTGGCCCCTAAGGGGCAGGCAAAACATACGAGGATTTTAACAGATTTTCAAACAAAAGTCAACAAAAAACGGCCAAAAAGGCGGATTTTTTGTTTTGAGATGGTGGAGATGGTGAGATTGAGTAGCGTTAAAGGGACACTACTTGGAGTCTTAAAAGCTCTAATTGGGTGATGTTATCGGGTAAGATCTCTGGCATGGACAGAAAAAGTCTGTCCTCTGCTCTGCTTAACGATACATAGGTAATCCTCTTCTCTTCAGAATTCGCAAAAGAATTGGGGGATAAAATATGATTCAGTTGCTCACTGGCTTTTGCAGAATCCATATGGTTAAAACTAACGAGTAAATTCTTGAACTGTGCTCCTTTTGCTTGGTGAATTGTGCGAATTATACGAGATTCATTCGATGATAGGTTAACTGAATTAGCAAGTGCATCATATTGCGTTGATTCTGAAAAATCTTTGAATCGACCCCGGCTAACACCTATCAAAGAAAGGTAGCAAATGTTTTGTTGTATTATGTTGCTGAACTGCTCGTAAGCCTGCAATAATGTTCCGTTCATTATGGAATGATAGTTTGTCATTAAAAACTCAATCAGGGCGACTGCTAAAGCCCTGCGGTGAATATCAGTTATACTGCTTATGTCGTAGCCTCGTTGAATTTTAAAAGGTTTTCTAATTTCCTCCTTCCTTTCCATTCTTTTCCTTTTAATCCTTAAGCCTCGTATTATTCTGTCGAGAGCAAAAGAATAATTACCCTGGCGAGCTAGTTCTCCAGCACCGACTAAGTGCTCCAGAAGTCGGAATCTGTCTGGATCTATTTGCTCAAGGCTACTCCACAGATAAACATTCACAGGAGAAGCAGACCTTTTAATTCTATTGACCTCCTCATTACTTCTGGCAAGAATTGTGAGCGTCTCATTTTCGGTGAGATTATTTTTAATATTTGAGATGATATTAGTGATTTCCCCAACATACAAAAAGACAGGTTCGCCTGTAATTTGCCTATAACCCATTTGCTCTATGTTATCAGTTCGCAAATGATTGAGTAAATCAATAATATTGTCCGTGCTTCGGCGATTATTTTCGATCTTATATTCTACGCTACCTTCGATATTAAAGTTTTGAAAATCCAGATAGTTAGCCCCTTGGAAGCTATAAATGGATTGTTCAACATCTCCGATGGCTCCGACTATCGTTGTTTCTGCCACTAACCATTTCACTACCTGAGTCTGAACCGGGTTAGTATCTTGAAACTCATCAACAAAGATATATGGAAACCGAGCACTAAGAACTTTTCTAATAAGAGGATTCTCTTCTAAGATTAAGTAGGCAAAATAAAGGACATCCTCATGGTCGACTATTCCATCTTTCCAATAGAACTGTTTATATGTATTAAGATGAGTTGTTGGGAAATATCTAGGAGTCTGTGCGAAACCTATGGTTTTATAGTTCCAATTGCTGTCATTTTCATCGCGAATCCATTTGAGCTTCTTAACATAATTATAGACTTCTGCTTTATTTCCATAATAGTCAAATCTTGCATTGAATGAGTCCAGCCACCTTCTAATTTTACCATCCGAAGGTCGATGTTCATCGTGACCATCAACGCTTACGTAATCAACTAAAGGGACTCCATTTTCATCTTTAATAAGATGTAGATATGGCTTTACAACATTGCGATATAGAAAGCTATGAATGGTAGAAGATTCAACGAATTCAGCATAAGGTCCAAGCCTCTCAACAATTTCATTTACCGCGACATTAGTATATGAGATGCATGCTACGTAAGAAACGGAAGATAAGCGTGATGAATTCCTAATGACATTCTTGACGTGATTTATCAGCCAGTATGTTTTTCCAGCACCAGGTCCGGCGAATACGCGGAAATGATGCTCAATATCATCTAAACATTCATCAGATTCTATAGTTATTGGTTCCAATTTCAATCTTTATGCACAAACCCATTTAATTGCTTTTGAGATGTAGGAAGGAACCTCAAATCTCTTGCGTTCAGTTTCATATTTTTCAAGATTTTCTCGTAACTGTCTTTCTAAATCAAAAGCGTGTGCACCTTTACCATCAATAGACAAAAGATAATAAGTAGCAAGTCTAGTTTTCTCCTTTTCATTTATGTCAACAATTGCGTCAAGAGCACTTTTTGCTTCGTTAGTCAATATGCTTTCGAAGACAGTTTGGTTTTGATTGGAATTATTTATGAATTCTTCAATCTCGTCTTTGTGTCTGCAAGAGGAAGTTATGAGTAGGTTCGACTTAGAATTTGACAATGCAATATCATATTCTAGTGTTTTAACACCAAAACACATCTTAATTGAATCCTCCATATCGGAACACATAGTTTCAAGATTTCCTACAACACTTGAACACTTTTTATATTCATATGTAATAGGGCCATTATCGCATTCATATGGCCAACATTTAATCCATCTAGGATTTGCCGCAGCACTTTCCTTCTTGCAAGGGTCTGAATCTAAAAGACAGGCAATACGACGTCGAAGGCAGTATTTATCCCTTGTGTTTGTATCGCATCCAGCGCCAAATATTGGCAAAAAATGCTTAAAGTTTGATCCTTGTACTCCAATTATTGATACGTGACTATCCTCAAGTGAACATCCGATATATTCAGCAAAACATGGTAATAGTATTTGTTCCGATAAACCTTCGACAAAGATTACACTTTTTGAGAAGAGCATGTTTGATTTGGTCGCATCAAGATAACGTTCAACGTATTTTTTTGACTTTATTCCATTATGGTCGTTGCTAAATACTTTACCTGGATAGGAAACAGATATTCCGCCAGCATCAACAGACATAGATATTAGCTGGTCTAGTGAGCAGGCGGAAGTAATATGGGTTGAATGTGTAGTGATAAATAATTGACGGGTTTTTTGCTCTGTCTTGATGCGCCCATCGATATATTTAAGAAGTTTATATTGCAAGGCTGGATGTAAATGGGCTTCTGGTTCCTCTATGAGTAACATAGGGAAAATTGCTGCATTTTGTCCCATCTGCTTAGTACTCGTCTTGAAGTCAAGATTAGCCAAAACAAGAGATATGTAGATCAAGTTATTATAACCAAGACCATTGTAGTTTGCTGGTAATTCAAATTCAGAAGTTTTTATAAACAATCTCAATGCGGCGATAATGTCTTGTTCGCTGACCTCGCCACCTAAAGCAGGTTCCCCTCCATCTTTAGCCCCAGTTTTTTTCACCAGAGTAAAAAGAGACTCTAAGCTTAAGCGTTTTATCAGTCTTCTCTTGAGTATATCAGAAGAGCGATTGAATTTTTTGGTTCGTTTATGTTTTTCTGTGTTTCCTTCATCATTATCTTCTAAATCGATGTCAAGCACTTCATAAAGCATAGACTTTAACAATGGATTGCTACCTGTAAACAGTTCTGATTCAACGTCCCTGATCGCATCCAGAAATTGATAGTCAAATTTGCTCAGCCATTCTTGCTCAACCTTAATTTTTGCGCTAGGCTCCCCTGCATAAATACGGTATAAATACTTTGGGAGGAGCGATTCAACAACTTCCCAGAATACCTCTTTGCTTGGTGTCGCACCTATTCTTTTTTTGAAGTATGGAACTTCACTTTCGGGAAGAAAATATTCGTAAGTGAGTTGAGCCTCCCAAGGAGAATCAAACTTAGTGAGCCATGTTGCTACCAATGATTTATCATCAATCGTGTCATTATTACCAGATGATCTAAGTGTTACCGCTACGGTTACACTTGGTGGATTGTTGAAATCATCAATTCCTTGATAAAAATCATACTTAGTTAATCTTCGGCGGGATCTATTATCGAAAACTAAGCCTAGAGCCTTAAGAAGAGCGGTTTTACCAGCATTATTTTCTCCAATAATGACGTTAACACCTTCGTTGAATTCGATTAATTGCTCCTTGAAACAACGAAAGTCCTTAATATAGACACTTGCTATGTACAATTGGGGCTCCTAATTTTATTTTTTTAGTTTAACGCATGGGTCAATCAAGTATGTATTTCTGATTGCAGTATTCTTTTTACAATTTCCGTCAAAACCAAAAAACTCTAACACATTTACTTTTTCTCTTTGCATTCTTAACTTTCTTGCTTGGTCCACCATGCTATAAGGGCAGTTGCTATAACAGCTATTATAGCTACAATTATTCCCAAAAGTTTATAAAGGTTTATTGTTTCACGTTGAATGAATTCCTCAATTCTTATTCTGAGTTTATCTATGTCTCTTCTGGAAGTAGTCAGTGGTATAGGATATTTATCTGCCAACTGTCCCAATTCATCTATTAGTAAGGTTCGTTCCCCTTCATCTTCTGGACTGTATGTCTCAAAAAGACTTTTGTATTCCTTTTTAAGTTTTCTTAATGTTAGATATTTCATATTTCTATTTTACCCGCAAAATCCGCCAATTAAATTCGTATGTCGTATCTCGTGAATTGTATCTCGTGTATGGTTTCCACTCCCGGATGCTTTTGCCTCCACGTGAGCAGTTAGTTATTCCTTATCCTTCCAGTTCTCCCATTTTAAGAGCTCCGGGTCATGGTCGGTATTCGAAGCGTAGTATATTGCGCAGCGGAATACGTAAAGCATACATCTGTCGACTGGAGAGGCCTTAAACTCGCAGAGTCTATCATAAAGCTGCTCAGCTTGCCGGCCCTTAAGGTCGTCAATAGAATGGATGCCGATATTCTGCATATCCTGGGCAATAGTTTTACCAACGCCGGGAATTTGTTCTAATTCTTGTAAGCTGGATGATTCCATAGAAAGGCGCCTCAGATATTATTCGCCAAATACAATTCACTAATCACTATACCGACATGGACTCGGGTGCGGTGCTGATGGTTGATATGCCAAGAACAGCCGAAATCAGGCTGACGGTCCATATTTATAAATCTCGCTATTTGCGAGTACGAAATTATAACGGCTGTAAAGTATATTTCAATAGTTTTTTGGCTCAAAGTCAGGGGGGGGCCGCTCGAGCTTCCCGCGTCGTCCGCCTTGCGCAGCCCCCCGCAATGCCGGCGAGAGTCCCCAAAAAGCGACCAATATCCCCATCCCGCACCAAATAGCCCCCCCAACTAAAAACTCAAAACTAAAAACTGTCCTTCCCCCTCTTCCGTGCCTATAAGGCACCACCCTCCCCCTTCACCGCTGGCCACGCCAGCGGCGTATATAGCCCGGTCCTCTGGGCCGGGGTGCCCACGGGAGCATTGCTTGCTTTTACCCCCGCACCTCGGACCGCACCGCAGGGTAGTAAGATTCCCTTTTTCCCGAACAAACCGCCCAACAGACCGTAAATACCCCTGACAGAGAAAAATTTCAAAATTTTTTGCAAAAAGACTTGACGCCTTGTCGATACTACAATAGAATGGCTTTAGATGCGGACCAATTTCGCCCGCAGGAAAGGAAAGAACAGGTTGAGAAAAATCCTGTTAGTTCGTAAGTTGTTGCTATAAACTGTCTTAGCTGCAAGGGCTTTGAAACTTGTAAAAAACCGCTGGCAGTTTACGCAGTGGTTTTTTTTGTTGCTCTTTTGAAACTTAATGTGTACACTGCCGACCGCTTAAAACAGGCTTGGCAGCCTGTTAGGGGCTCGTAGCTCAGTTGGTTAGAGCGCACGCCTGATAAGCGTGAGGTCGGTAGTTCGAGTCTACCCGGGCCCATTTTGAGTTTTAAGTGTTGAGTTCTGAGTTGCTTATTCTTGACTAAAAACTCAAAACTAAAAACTGATGCTGGCCCGGGGACGTAGCTCAACTGGGAGAGCGCCGGCTTTGCAAGCCGGAGGTTGCCGGTTCGAGTCCGGTCGTCTCCATTGCAGGCAGAAGTCAACGCCCATGACCAACAACTTTGACGTATTTCGACTTAAGGCCTGGCTCTTTGAAAAGTCAATATGCGAGTGCGGGTAGCTTTTTTAATTCCTGAAAAAGCTACACATTTATGAGTGCGCTTAGGCTTTACATTTAGTCAATCAATGATTGATATGGTCAAGTTACTAAGGGTACATGGGGGATGTCTAGGTGCCGAGAGGCGATGAAGGACGTGGCAGGCTGCGATAAGCCCGGGGCAGGTGCCGAGCAACCGTTAATCCCGGGATGTCCGAATGGGGCAACCCGACAGGACTGGGCAACCAGATCTTGTCATCCCTGGCTGAATGCATAGGCCAGGTGAAGCGAACGCAGGGAACTGAAACATCTAAGTACCTGTAGGAAAGTAAATCAACCGAGACTCCGTAAGTAGCGGCGAGCGAAAGCGGAAAAGCCCAAACCGGGGAGCTTGCTCTCCGGGGTTGTGGGCGCTGGTAAGCAGTTACAAAGGCATCGCCAGGGGAATCTGCTGGAAAGCGGAACCATAGAAGGTGATAGTCCTGTACGCCAAAGCGAGAGCCCTGCGATATTGCCGGCGTTCCAGAGTAGCACGGAGCCCGTGAAACTCTGTGTGAAGCAGGGGGGTCCACCCTCCAAGGCTAAGTACTCCTCGGCAACCGATAGTGAAAAGTAGCGTGAGCGAACGATGAAAAGAACCCCTACTAGGGGAGCCAAAAGAACCTGAAACCATGTACCTACAAGCTGTGGGAGCCCTATGGTTTTCCGCTTCGGCGGGATTCAATGGGTGACTGCGTGCCTTTCGCATAATGAGCCGGCGAGTTACCGTTTGTGGCAAGGTTAAGCACTTAAGGTGCGGAGCCGTAGCGAAAGCGAGTCTTAACAGGGCGCTTTAGTCGCAAGTGGTAGACGCGAAGCCAGGTGATCTACCCATGGCCAGGTTGAAGGGGATGTAAAAATCCCTGGAGGACCGAACCCACTAACGTTGAAAAGTTAGGGGATGAGCTGTGGGGAGGAGTAAAAGTCTAATCAAACCTGGAGATATCTCGTTCTCTCCGAAATAGCTTTAGGGCTAGCCTCGAGTAATACCTTTCGGGGGTAGAGCTACTGAATGGGGCTTGGGGGCTACCAGCCTACCTACCCCAACCAAACTCCGAATACCGTAAGGCGTATCTCGGGAGTCAGACTGTGGGGGATAAGCTCCATAGTCAAAAGGGAAAGAACCCAGACCGCCAGCTAAGGTCCCAGAGTTTTGCTAAGTTCTTAAGGAAGTTGAATTGCCGTGACAGCCAGGATGTTGGCTTAGAAGCAGCCACCATTTAAAAAGTGCGTAATAGCTTACTGGTCGAGCAGTTTGGCGCCTATAATGAACGGGAATAAGCAAGACACCGAAGCTGCGGTTCCGCACCTACTTTGAGAGTTGACGGTTGATTATCAGCAGGACACTTGATTTGAGAGTGTTCCGGCAGTAATTTGATGGTCGATTCTCAGAGTAGGTGCGGGAGGTAGGAGAGCGTTGCTGTCAGCGTTGAAGGGGCAGGGTAACCAGCCTTGGAGCGTCAGCAAGTGATTATGCCGGTATGAGTAACGATAAAGCAGGTGAGAATCCTGCTCGCCGAAAGCCTAAGGTTTCCTGGGGAAGGTAAATCCGCCCAGGGTTAGTCGGTCCCTTAGTCGAGGCCGAAAGGCGTAGACGATGGACAGCAGGTTAATATTCCTGCACTATGTATCGAAGGTTTGAACTGTGGGGGTGACGCAGCGACCAAGGCTGGAAGCTGATTAGTCGCGGCTATCCTGCCGGAGGCGTTGTCGGTAGGCAAATCCGCCGACATAAAGACGTCGAAGGACGGCGAGGGCCAATTTAGGATGCCTGAGCAGTCGGCGTCGCTGCCAAGAAAAACCTCAAACAGGACGACGATGCGTAACCGTACTAAAACTGACACAGGTAGGCGAGGAGAATATCCTAAGGCGCTCGAGAGAACCGTCCTCAAGGAACTCGGCAAATTGACCCCGTAAGTTCGCGATAAGGGGTCCCTCCAGGCGCATTTGGTTATTAATCGGATGCGTGCTGAGGGCGCAGTGAAGTGGCTCTGGCGACTGTTTACCAAAAACACAGTTCTCTGCTAACACTTACAGTGGATGTATAGAGAATGACGCCTGCCCGGTGCCGGAAGGTTAAGTGGATGGGTCAGCTCCCTTCTGGGAGTGAAGCTCCTAAATGAAGCCCCGGTAAACGGCGGCCGTAACTATGACGGTCCTAAGGTAGCGAAGTTCCTTGTCGGGTAAGTTCCGACGTGCATGAACGGCGTAACGACTGGAGCACTGTCTCGAGGACGGACTCGGTGAAATTGTAGACGTGGTGAAGATACCACGTACCCGCGGCAAGACGGAAAGACCCCGTGAACCTTTACTGTAGCCTGGTATTGATACCTGTCATGTCATGCGTAGGATAGGTGGGAGGCTATGAAGCGCCCCTTTCGGGGGGTGTGGAGCCACCCTTGAAATACCACCCTTGGTATGTTAGTTACCTAACCGCGACCCGTGAATCCGGGCGTGGGACAGTGCTTGGTGGGCAGTTTGACTGGGGCGGTCTCCTCCCAAATTGTAACGGAGGAGTTCAAAGGTACACTCGGCGTGGTTGGCAATCACGTTTAGAGCGTAAAGGTAGAAGTGTGCTTAACTGTGAGACATATATGTCGAGCAGATGCGAAAGCAGGACTTAGTGATCCGGTGGTTCCGAGTGGAAGGGCCATCGCTCAACAGATAAAAGGTACTCCGGGGATAACAGGCTTATCGCCTCCGAGCGTTCATAGCGGCGAGGCGGTTTGGCACCTCGATGTCGGCTCATCACATCCTGGGGCTGTAGGTGGTCCCAAGGGTTGGGCTGTTCGCCCATTAAAGTGGTACGCGAGCTGGGTTCAGACCGGCGCGAGCCAGGTCGGTCCCTATCTGCCGTGGGCGTATGAATCTTGAGGAGATATTTCCCTAGTACGAGAGGATTGGGAAGTACTGACCTCTGGTGTACCGGTTGTGCCGCTAGGTGCAGCGCCGGGTAGCTAAGTTGGGAAAGGATAACCGCTGAAAGCATCTAAGTGGGAAGCCCCCTCCAAGATTAGGATTCGTTGCGGTCTTCGGACCGCGAGAGAGCCCTCGTAGACTACGAGGTTGATAGGCCGGGTGTGTAAGCGCAGAAATGCGTTCAGCTAACCGGTACTAACGCTCGATGACTTGACCATATCAATCTTTGGTTGAGGAAATTGCCTTTAGCTCATTTTGGCATCCAAATATTTTTTGAATTAGTCCGCTTTTTGCGGATAACGAGTTTCCTGGTGACTATACTGACGGTGAAACGCCTGATCCCATTCCGAACTCAGAAGCTAAGGCCGTCCGGCCGATGGTAGTCCTTACGGGCGAGAGTAGGTGATTGCCAGGAATTATAAGGGCCTGGACTTAACGGTTCAGGCCCTTTCCTTTTGGGGAGTGGGATCGAGCTGACTGGATAGTAGTTGGGTTTGGGGGAAATTGTGTTTGACAGGGGTTGGGGCGGGTTTTACACTTCTGGGAAGTTAAGGGTAAGGTCTTTACCTATGGAAATAACCGAACTATTGAGCGAGCGAAGACAGCAGATACTGGCTATTGCGGCTAAGTATGGTGCATACAATGTACGCGTGTTCGGCTCGGTTGCTCGCGGTATGGCGGACGAGACGAGCGATGTGGATTTTCTGGTGGATTTGGAAGAGGGGCGTAGTCTGTTTGACCTCGGTGGCCTGCTGATGGATTTACAGGATATGCTTGAGCGAAAAGTGGACGTGGTGACTGAGAAAGCACTTCATTGGTATATCAGAGATAGAATCCTCGAAGAAGCAAAGCCGTTATGAAAGACGATAAGCTATACCTTATTCACATGGGCGAATGCATCGAGCGCATCGAATCCTATGTGAGCGGAATTGATAAGGAAGGATTCATTGCTTCTTCTCTGGTCCAGGATGCTGTAGTTCGCAACTTGCAGATCATGGCCGAATCCACGCAGCGTCTACCGGACCGTCTTAAAGAGAATCACCCGGAAATTGACTGGCACAAGATTGCCGGCTTTCGTAACGTCCTCGTGCACGATTATCTCGGTGTTGATGTGGAGAGGGTTTGGAACATTGTCGAAAAGGAAATCCCCATCCTCAAGCAAGCGGTTCGCAAGATGGTTGATTAGCCGATGACAGTCTTTGTGGTCAAGAGTAGGTGATTGCCATGAATTATAAGGTCCGACAGGGTAGACCGGTTGGGGTTTTCCTTTGCGCATCGCGATGCATTGTAATTGGCGTTGATTATATATGGTGCGGGCGCTTTACTCAAGAAGGAATTGGACCGCTGGGTTTGAGGTTCGCAGAATGTCCAACTATGGAGGCTTTGGTATGGTTTGGCATTTAAGCCGCCTGCAAAAACCAGTGCAGCGGTACCTACTTCAATGTTACTCCCCATTCAACAACAGTAAAACCGTCTCTGGTGAATGGAGGTATTTGGGGTTCAGGCAGGCTGAAGCTGTCGGTTTGGAGGCCTCTGATTGCGTAGATGAGCCTGATGATGCTCTGAGGCTGGACTGAGAAGTCAAGTTTTATCATGTTATCGAGTTGGTCGTTATACTGTGGGTATATGGCGTAGTACTGGTAATTGATAAGGCGAGGTATCCAATATTCGACGAAGTCATCGATTTCTTTCTGGTTGAAGCCGGTTTGTGCCATGTTTGTTCGGAAGAAGGTTCCGAGATTCTCTCTGGATATTACCCACCCTGCGGAGTACTGTGCGTAATCCGGCTGGACACTTTCATAGAAGAGATACTCGTATTGGCCATTGATTATACCTGATGGTTCTACGGTTATGTGCCAGGGGTTGTTGAAATCAGGAATTGCGGTTGTGACTCGGCCCCCGTGAGGAAATGCGATGTCAACATCAAGTTCTGAGGTTTGCTGCGGATAAAGATAGATGTTTGGCTTCCATACCATATCATTGGCTGGAATGCAAAAGTCCTGATAGTTTTTCTGAATGAGGACTTCTTCAAAATGGTAATAATATTCCTCATGTTCCGGCTCCTCGTAAAACTCGAAAAAATAAGAGCCATGTGGCAGGGCAGCAAGAGTAAATCTGCCCTGGCTGTCGGTGTGAAACTGTGTGATTAGGACGAGAGTATTTGGATCTATAACGTTGACATCTGTGTCGGCCAGATAAGAATCGGCGAAGAATGCCTGAGTCAGAAACATTGTTCCGTTGAATTTACCGCAGATAGTTTGGTCGAGGTCCACATTGACGTCGCACAGGAAACGCCGCGGCTGCAGGGGTAAGTGCGGCACTTCGGTTCCGGTAAAGCAGTAGATTTCGGTGGAGTAGCCTTGTTGGGCAGCATAAGCGTAGTAATCCGGTGGGTCATAATATGGATTATCCTCTTCGATGATGAAGGATGTTGGTCCTTGCTGTTGGAGGATAATGGTGTCGAGGAGGTCTCCCCATCCGTCGGAATAGACGTCCAACACTATTTGCGTCCAGAGCCAGTTGTGTGCCATTACAGCGAGGTCACGTTCGTTTATGATGAGGTCGTTAGGTTCAGAAATATCACAATTGGGATCCCAATTAGGGTCGCCAATTTGAGTGCGCCAGGCATGGGCGAGTATGGAGATATCCGTGAAGTTTACCTTGCCGTCAGTGTTTAAGTCTGCGGTATTTGCGTGACAGATAATGGCGCAGGAAAGACATATTAGAGTCATGGTTATGGATTTCATTGTTCAAGTCCTCAATTCATATGACAATTAACATTATGGTGGCAATACAGTTACCGTTTCGGTGCCGATGAAGAGTTCGTTTTGGTAGACATCGATGGTATAGGTGGCAGGTTCGAGTGGTCCGAGCATTGCGGCAACTGGAAAATCGCATATGCAACGACAGGGTTCGGTTGTTTGTTCAACTTCGCGAATTATTATCAGCGTGCCTTCGATAGTCATCTCGATGCGAAGTTCATCGGGGCAGCAGTTGGCGATCATCATGTCTTCGAAGTGAATGTAGTTTCCCTGGGCTGAAACCGAGAACCTTGTTTGGCCGGATTCGGATGCGGTGGCTTCGATAGTACATTCGCCCACCATGTAATCGATAGTCGGTTCGGCGCCGGCGGAATGCATCCAGCTATTTGCCAGGAGGGCAAAGTCAGCAGAATCAACGGTTTGGCTTCGGTCGAAATCGGCGGGTATGCACGGGCCGCTGTCAAGCCAATAGTCAACAAAGACTCTCAGGTCATTTGCGTCCACCTTGCGGTCGTTCGTCAGGTCAACCAAAAATGCGCACATGAAGGGGCTTTTACCGGCTTCGGCGGTTCCGCCGTAGGCTCCCATATTGATCCTATTGCCGTTGGGGTTGGGTTCGTCGCCCACCGGACAGCCTGGATTGCCCGCGTCAATGCATAGGCTGGTGTTGACGTCCTGTACCCATGTTTGGCTGTCGGGGTGCCATCGGCCTGCGGCGGATTTGAGGTGGAAGTCGTTATTGGCGGGGTCGGCGAAGCACGGATCAACATTTATATTGCCTGTTCCAGCGTAGCTACCTTCAATGTTGCTATATGTGACATTAGGACTGGCATAGATCTGAGTGCCGTTGTCACCCCAAACGATGCAGTTTTTTATTGTACCCAAACAGAGGCTTATGCCTGCGCCAAAGTGAGCGTCGTTTCCGAAAATGGTATTATTCCAGATAGTGCCATTGCAACTACATAGTCCTCCGCCAACTGTGAAGTCAAATCCAACACCTGAATTGTTGCAGATAATATTTTGGTAGATATCACCGTCGCAACCGTAGAGTCCGGCGCCTTGTGATATGCCTTCTAAATCACAGTAGATTTGGTTCTCGGAGATGATGTTATAACGTAAGGTTCCGTCACAATCAAAAAGCCCGCCGCCAATTGTGCAATAAGGGAATCCCTCGTGACGCAGGTTGTTTTCTGTGATGATATTATGCTCGATGGTTGCCAATGTTCCATTGCCGTTGATACCGCCCCCAAATTCCACCGTATTCCATTCTCCGTCGTTAGTTATAGTAAAACCTGACAGGATACATGCGGGAGATTCGCCGCCGGCGAAATAGACAGTCGAGTCGGACAGTGTAGCATTAACAATACGAGTATCGGCCACTACCTCCGGATCATTCGGGTCGGTGCTTCGCAGAATAATATCCTTGTCAATCCGGATGTTTTCCTCATACGTGCCTGGCTCAACTATAATTTCGTCGGCTTCGTTGGCATCATTTATAGCGGCTTGGATGCTGTGGAAGTCTGCCGATCCATGGGGGTCAACGGTGATAATCCTTGCTTGAATCGGAGTAATCAGGAATGCAACAATGAGAACCGCAGCGCGGCTTTTCATCTTCTTTTCTCCTAAATCCTTATCGTTTTTATTATGTCAGATTTGGTGTCTAAGTCAAGCATTTTTTGTATAGTTCTGCCAAGATTGACTAATGCAAAACTGGCGCATTTGGCCATATTTCAGTTCTCGCTCCGATAAAGGGGTTGACAACAAGTGCACGAAGTTACTACAATTAAAAGAGTTAGAAACTTCGGCGCCCGTAGCTCAATTGGACAGAGTCGCGGACTTCGAATCCGAAGGTTGCAGGTTCGAGTCCTGCCGGGCGCGTTGGAAATGGGGCCTTGAGCCTTATCGTGGGTGGTCTGTGCGTTACCGTCGGCTGCGGTGCTTTTTCGTTTGCCCCAAAAGTGAGATTTCACGAGGTTTTCAGCGGCGAAGTGGTGGGAACCAACGGCCTTGCACCATAAAAAGCACGCATTTCGACGCCTGACTTCGAAAGTCGGGGTAATAATTATTGACACAGCGAGATGCCGGGGGTAGAAGTAATTTCAAAGTGGGATGTAAACCGTGGAATTTTCGCACTTTTTTTAGGAGGACAAAAATGCGAGTCACAGATTTCCTGGACGAATCCAAGGTTCAATACGAAGTTACCGAGCACCGCCCGAGTTTCTCTGCCCAGAGAATGGCTGCCGAGGAGCACGAACAGGGGAAATTCGTCGCAAAGCCGGTGATAGTAAAGGCCGACGGAAAGTTTCTCATGTGTGTCGTCTCATCCTCGAGCAGGATTGACATGGCAGTACTGAAAACGCAGCTTGGAGCTGCATCGGTCGAACTGGCCAAAGAGGACGAGATGGCCGCCATTTTCTCCGACTGCGAACTCGGAGCCGAGCCGCCGTTCGGAAACCTTTACGATTTGCCGACTATTATCGACAAAACGCTCACGGCAGACGACCACATCATCTTTCAGGCAGGTTCGCACGAAAAGGCGATACGATTGGCCATGGATGACTACCTAAAGCTCGTCGAACCGCGAGTGCTTGCATTCACTTATCACATAGCGGCTGCAAGTTAGCCTGAAGCATTTGGCACGGCTTCTGTGCCAAGGCGCAAGGCTTTGTCGGCGGAAGCTTTTGACAGGTGATACTCGTTCACCGTGCGCGCCGCATGTACGTCGGTGTTCGCTAATGGTTCTGCGCGGCCGGCCATTGCTGTTTGACAATGTTTGTTGTTTGTGGTATTTTCCCTGTTCCTGCGGTTTCATATAATGGCTGTACGCAACGAAAAGCCGGTATCAACGGGGCACAGGAGCTTTGCAAAGGGATAAGGCAGTATGGAAATTAAGCCGTTCAGGGCTTACAGGTTCGATGAGGCGGTAGTAGGTGATGCCGGCAAGTGCATCGCACCGCCGTATGACGTTATCGATTCCTATCAGCAGGAGCAGTTGTACGAGAAAAGCCAATACAATATCGTCAGGATCATAAAGGGCAAAACAGGTTCTTCCGACAGCGACTCAAATAATCAATACAGCAGGGCCGCTCAATATCTAAGCGATTGGATTGAACATGGAGTTCTGAAACCCGATAGCGACGAGACGATTTATGCTTACGTCCAGGATTTTGTACTCTCCGAAAGACGTATCCAGCGGTTCAGCTTCATTGCCCTGGGCAGGCTTGAAGAGTTCGGGGCAACGGTAAGGCCTCACGAAAAGACCCTGAAGGGGCCGATAATTGACCGGCTGAATCTAAACCGCGCTACTTCGGCAAAGTTTGGCCTGGTCTTTATGCTGTACGAGGACAAGCAGAGTGTTGCCGACCGCATAATCGAAGACGCCAAAAACGGCAAAGCGCTTATCGACTTTGTCGACGAAGAGGATGCCCGCCATCGTATTTTTGCGATTACAGAGCCGGACAAAGTTGAAGCCATCGTCGAAATGATGAGCCAAAAGAATTGTATCATAGCCGATGGGCATCACCGGTACACCACCGGTCTGGCATACGCGTGTGAAAACCCGAATTCTGCCGCTCAATATCAGATGATCGCTTTTGCAAACACTTGTAACGAGGGTCTGGTCATCCTGCCGACTCACCGTCTCGTAACCAACCTGAGAGATTTCGATGCTAAAGGGTTTATCGCCCAACTCGAAAACAACTTTGCAGTGACGCCATACAATTTTGATTCCGAGGTCACGAAACGCCGAGCAGAGCAGGAAGTCTTCATCGAGATGAAAGTTCACTATGACAAGGGCGATAATGCCTTCGGAATTTACTGTGGTGACAACGCCTTCTATCTGGCGGTGTTGAAAGACAGCACGGCAATGGATTGTACCGCCCCCGGTATGAGCCAGGGGTGGAAATCACTTGATGTTTCGGTACTGCACAAACTAATTCTGGAAAAAATGCTCGGCATCGGCGAAAAGCAGCTTGCCGAAGCCACAAATGTCCGCTACGTTAAGGACACGGGCAATGCCGTCGAATGCTCCATCGAGGAAGTTGACGCCGGCCGATGCCAACTTGCAGCTTTTATGAATCCTACAAAGATGCGGCAGATACAAATGGTAACCGATGCTCGCGAGACAATGCCCCAGAAATCGACCTTTTTCTATCCCAAAGTTTTTACCGGCTTGACTATTAACAAATTGCAACCAGGTTAGTACTTAGGAGTTCGTGACATGGTAGACTGGAAAAACCCGCCAAGATTATTCATCCCGGGGCCTGTAAAGGTTAATGATGACGTTCTGCAGCAGCTTGCAAGGCCAACACTCGGACATCGTTTGAAAGAGTACGTGCAACTGCACGGCGAAACCGTTGATATGCTGAAACAAATACTTTTTACCGACCAGAACGTATTCCTCGTGACATCATCTGCTTCCGGCATGTGGGAAGCTGCGATTCGAAACTGTGTAGCGCCCGGCGAGACTGTCCTGGCAACCATGTGCGGGGCCTTCAGTGACAAATGGGCAGACGTCATCAGGCTATGCGGCAAAAACGTCGATGAGTTGAAGGTGGACTGGGGCAGTGCCGTATTGCCCGAAATGATTGATGAAAAACTTGCCACGGGCAAATATGCCGCGATAACTATCGTTCACAATGAAACAAGCACGGGGCTGACAAATCCCGTCGTTGAAATCAGCCGAATGATGAAAGAAAAATACCCCGACGTACTGATTTTCGTCGACTCGGTCAGCGGTATGATAGGACTGCCTTTGAAATTCGACGAGCTTGGCTGGGACATTGTCTTCGCTTCGATGCAGAAGGCTTTTGCGATTCCCCCGGGTTTTGCGGTTGCTGTCGTGAGCAACAGGGCTATGGAAAAAAGCAGGAACGTGCCGGACAGGGGATATTACTTTAATTTCGAACTGTGGGAGAAATCGGCCCGGAAAAACCAGACACTTAGCACCCCGAGCGTCCAGCATATTATGGCGCTGAACTACCAGTGCAAGAAGCTTGTCAATGAAGGCATGGAAAACGTCTGGGCGCGTCACAAACAGATGGGCGATTTCGTCAGGCAGTGGGCAATGGAAAAATTCGCCCTCTTCTGCGACATCAAATACGCATCCAATACCCTCACCGCTGTCAAGAACAACAGGGGAATCAACGTTGCTGAAACCATAAAAGCACTCCAGCAAAAGCACAACACCGTTTTCGGCAACGGCTATGGCAAAGTCAAGGAAGAAACCTTCAGAATCGCCCACATGGGTGATATTACCCTCGACGAGCTGAAAGAGCTGACTGGCTGGATCGACGAAGAAACGGCCTGATTAAGACCTTGAGAAGGAGGCGTATGAGGCTAAAAGAGAAGGCGGTGGCCGGATTGCGGCATCTTTTTTTGTTGCTCGAAAAAAGCGAAAGGGTGAACTTATGCCCATCTGATGCGTATATAAGACGTCGCATTATTGCCGAGTGAAAAAAGAATGAGTATTGTAGAATAGTATTTCAGGAGATTCCAAATGTTGGGTGCGAGAACTTACCGAAGAACGACTGTTGGCATGTTTGTTTTAACGGTTTTTATTGTCGCCTTTGCTCTGCCTTCGAATAGCCTGCGAGCGGCTTCTGATGACCCGAACAGTATCCAAATCCTTCGCCAGCTCGGAAAGGCGTTCGCATCAATCGCCGAAGAAGCATCGCCTGCGGTTGTAAGCATAAAAGCACAGCAGGCCATCGAGCAGAAGTATCAATCAATTCCCAATTGGCCGCTTGGAGGCCCGTTCGACGACGAATTCTTCAAACGCTTTTTCGGTCAGCCATATAACCGTCAACAGGCGCCGCATAAAAAAACCTATCGTTCTGTCCTGGGCTCAGGTTTTATCGTTTCACCCGACGGGTACATTCTCACAAATAACCACGTGGTACGCGATGCCGAGGATATTACCGTTACGCTCACCGACGGCCGGGATTTTTCTGCAAAGGTTATCGGAAAAGACCCCGATACCGAAGTTGCGGTCATAAAAATCGACGCCGACAAACTTTCATTCCTCAAAATGGCTGACTCCGATAAGCTTGAAGTCGGCGAGTGGGTGGTCGCTATCGGCAATCCGTTTGGCCTTAGTCACACCGTTACCGCGGGTATCGTAAGCGCAAAGGGCAGAAGCGTGGACCTGGCCAAATTCGAAGACTTTATACAGACTGATGCTGCTATTAATCCCGGGAACTCCGGAGGCCCCCTTATAACTCTTGATGGGAAAGTCGTCGGCATCAACACCGCTATCATCGGGCCCGGCGGCAACATCGGGATAGGCCTTGCCATACCTATCAATATGGCGAAATTCGTCTACGAAAAGTTCATAAAAGGCGAACCTATCACAAGGGGAATGCTCGGAATCCAGATAGGAGACCTCAGTTCTGATATGGCAGAATCTCTCGATATCGAAGGGACCAAAGGCGTCGTGATTATGGATGTCGTCAAGGATTCCGCCGCCGACAAAGCAGGGATCAAGACATACGACGTCGTAGTCGAATTCAACGGCAAGAAGGTCGAGCATGCCAACGAATTCAAGAACCGTGTCGCGATGTTAAACCCCGGGACCGAGGTCAAACTTGTCGTCATCCGTGACGGTAAACGCAAAACGATTGAGGCCAAACTGGACAGCCGAAGCAAAATCAAAGAGGCCACTGAAACTTCCGAACAAAGCCTTCAAAAGCTTGGGCTTGAGGTACAGAACCTCACCGATGCCCTGGCGGAGCGTCTTGGATACGAAGGTGAATCCGGTGTACTTATCTCAAACGTCGAATCCGGCTCACAGGCCGCGCGCAAAGGCCTGCAGCGGGGGATGCTCATAATCGAGGTTGACAAAAAGCCGGTGAAGAACACCAAGGAGTTCAAAAAAGCCTTAAAAGAGGCCGCCGAATCAGGGAAAGTCCTGCTGCTCGTCAGCGACGCACGATATCACTATCTCGTTGTACTGAACATTCCAAAAAACTAAAGCTTTATACGGATATTCTTCTCCACAAACCTCGAGGCCCCGTAATTTGGCGGGGCCTTTCTCCTGCCAATATTAATACTACAGCGTAACATAATAATAGATGAGATTGCTAATCTCTTATCGCATAAGCAGTTATGCTAAAGGGGCTAAATTCTAAATCCTAATATCCAAATCCTAAACAAACTCTAAATTCGAATTACCAAAATTGACGCCTGCGTCAAAAGTGTAAAACGATGAACAAAATGCTTGTTTTTATCCCCTCCCTCACGGTCGGGGCTTGGAATTTGGACTTTTGACGGCGGCATCAAAATTCTAAACAACAACGGTTGGCCAGTCAGTGTTTTTGTTTCGAAAATTTGGATTTCGAACATTCGATATTGTTTTGGATTTAGGATTTAGTGCTTCGGATTTCAACGGGAAATAAAGACTTTGCACCGCTAAGTTGCGCTGTAGTATTTAACTGCCGCCGGTAAAACAGCAATAATAATATTGTCCCTTCAGCTTCGCTGCGTTAAACTTATCACTCATGTTCGAAAGAATACTGCGATTCTACACAAAGTACTTCGCCGTCTGGGTACTGCTCTTCGGTGTTATCGCTTATTTTCTCCCCACACCGTTTGTCGCGCTGCAGGATTACAATAAACTGTTCTTTGCGCTGACAATGTTCGGGATAGGCGCGGTCCTGCGGGTTGATGATTTCGAAAGAATCGCCCGCAAGCCGCTGGTCGTTCTCATAGGAAGTTGCGCACAGTTCACAATCATGCCCTTCGGGGCTTTTCTTGTCGCCAGGGCATTTCACCTGTCACCCGAGATGACCGTCGGGCTTATTCTCACAGGCTCGGCGCCGGGCGCAATGGCGAGCAACGTTATGAGCTATATCGCAAAAGCCGACACCGCGTACTCGGTCTCACTCACAACCGTCTCGACCCTGCTGTGTCCTGTTCTCACTCCAGGCCTGACGCTGCTGCTGGCACATTCGGAAATGAACGTACCTTTCTTCGATATGGTAGTTGATGTAATTCTGATGGTGATTGTGCCACTGATTTGCGGTTTCGCGGTTCGGCATTTCTTCAGGCGGTATGTTGAGAAGATGCTGCCGGTCTTTCCCGCAATATCGGTCACATTCATTATTTTCATTTGCTCGCTCGTTATCGCGCTGAACAAAGCCCGCCTGGCACAATTGACGCTCCTTATCATCACTGCCGCACTTGTGCTGAATCTTTACGGAATGTCCTGCGGATACGGTATCGCCTCAGTATTCAAAATGGCCAAAAAGAGAAGACGCACACTGACAATCGAAATTGGTATGCAGAACGCCGGGCTCGGTGTGGTACTGGCGTTGAACAACTTTCCGCAGGGCAAGAGGGAGCTTGTTGCACTGCCAGCCGCCATTTTTGTCTTTATTTGCATAATTACAGCCTCGATACTGGCCGAGATCTGGCAGAGAACATCGCAGCAGGACGCCCCGGAAGAAATCCGCTAAACTACAGTTTGCTATTGCATTTTCGCCACAAAAACATTATAGTCAGCCCTCGTTTGTGTGACGGTTAAAAGGGCAGTCGTTACTTCGGCTGCCCTAAAATATGAATATCAGTGTCAGGAGTTTGTGAGCATGGGTTGTAACTTGGCTATTGCAGGCGTGACAGGGGCGGTCGGCCAGGAATTTTTAAAAATCCTCGAACAGAGAGATTTTCCTTTTGATTCTCTGAAAATGCTGGCGAGCAGTCGCTCAGCGGGTAAAAAAATCGAGTTCAAGGCAAAGACATACATCGTCGAAGAACTAACTGCAGGAAGTTTCAAAGGCATTGATATCGCCCTTTTCAGTGCGGGTGCGTCACGAAGCAGGGAGTTTGCCCCCGCTGCCGTAAAGGCAGGGGCCGTTGTTGTTGACAACTCTTCAGCCTTTAGGATGGACCCCGATGTACCGCTGGTCGTTCCCGAAGTCAACGCAGACAAAATTGCCGAGCACAAAGGTATTATTGCAAATCCAAACTGTTCCACCATCATTGCAAACGTTCCGGTCTGGCCGCTCCACAAGGCCGACCCGGTTAAGAGAATGGTTATCAGTACCTACCAGGCTGCCAGCGGCGCAGGATACTCGGCAATGGTCGAACTGGAAACTCAGACTCGCCAGATACTCGAAGGCCAAAAGCCGACCTGTCACGTATTTCCGTACCAGATAGCCTTCAACTGCTTCAGCCATAACTCGGCCATCGACAGCAGCGGTTACAACCTGGAAGAAGTAAAGATGGTCAAAGAAACTCAGAAAATATTCTCCTGCCCGGAAATGGCCATTACCTGCACCTGCGTCAGAATACCGGTGTCGAGGGCACACTGCGAAAGTATCAACCTCGAGTTCACCGACGCGATTACGCCCGACCAGGTAAGAGACCTGCTGAGCACCGCGCCAGGGGTGTCGGTTCTTGACGACCGAGAGAACAACCTATTCCCAATGCCGATCGATGCATCGGGCAAAGACGATGTCTACGTGGGCCGAATCCGGCAGGACAATTCCATAGCCGATAATCGCGGAATCAATATCTGGGTTGCCGGCGACCAGTTGCGAAAAGGTGCCGCGCTGAACGCCATACAAATCGCGGAAAAACTGCTCTAACAAAAATAATGTCGCGTCGCTGTATCAAACTGACTATCCAGTACGATGGTTTCGACTACCACGGGTGGCAGGTGCAGCGGGGAAAAAGAACGATACAGGACGAGCTAAATATCGCCGTTAGTTCACTTCTCGGATGCAGTGTTGCCGTCCACGGCGCAAGCAGAACAGACGCCGGCGTCAGTGCTCTCGGTCAGGCCGCAGTTGTTGAAATAGATTCACCTATACCAACCGAGAACCTTGCACGGGCAATAAGCGGTAAACTGCCGCCTGATATTGTTGTCACCGAGGCAGTGGAAGTTCGAACCGGTTTTGATATAATCGGCGACGCAAAACGAAAACTGTACCGCTACACAATATGCACCGGCACGAGCCGGCCCGTACTCGATGTCAGGCACTGCTGGTATCTGCCGCGAAACCTTGATGTCACCCAAATGAACGCCGCCGGCGAAAGACTCGTCGGAACAAAGGATTTCAAATCGTTCGCCGCAGCCGCCGACAAGAGAACAACCTCCGTAAGAACAATCTATCGCTGCGACGTCACACCGGATGGAGAGTGGATTTATGTTGATGTCGAAGGAAACTCTTTCCTTTATAATATGGTAAGAAACATCGTGGGGACTCTCGTTGAAGTCGGCGCGGCAAGAATGTCACCGGGGAAAATTGATGAGATAATCGGAGCAAAGGACAGAACCACCGCTGGGCCAATTGCACCGGCTGCCGGGCTTTGCCTGATGTGGATAAAGTACTAATGAACGCACGCTGCTGCAAAAACTCATTGCGGTGCATCTGCCTGGTATGATTGAGAAGCCCCCTGCAACTGGGCCATAAGCTCTCTAACTGCTTCGGCAGTATAATTCTCTTCTTCACAGGCGAGGCTTTTATAGAGGTCGCCCGTGAGCCATTTCTTCCCGAAGTAAATCATGTCATCAATCTTCAGCTTTTCAATGTTCTCATCAGCACCGGCCTTTGAGGCTCCTGTTTTGTGAATGCCTCGGGCTGCTGTCACCAGCCATATCTGCCACTGTCTCGCTCTTGCCGTAAAACAATAGTCGCTGTCACTGCCGATGAAAGCGAAGTTCTCGTCCAGTAGGCCTATCTGCTGTATCATTTCTTTTCGCAAAAGCATACAGGCACCGTTTGCCCACAGAATCCGGCGGTTCTCGGCAAATTCCGATATGTGGCCGTGAACGTGTTTGCCGGTGGGAAAGGCCCGCCTGCCGCCTGCAAAAATTACCGTGCTCGGCTGGTCAATGTGAAGCTGCAAAGGAGCCGCTATACCGCAGCGGGGTTTAGCTTCCATGAAATTCCGCATCTGCTCTACGGCAGTCGGTTCAAGGTACATGTCCTGGTTGATTAAGAGAAGATACTCGCAGGCTCCGGATAAGTATTGCCTCAATCCCTTGTTTACCGCTGCCGTAAAATAAAGATTTTCAACCGAATTGTCCACCACGCATATCTCTATATCGACAGTCTGCTTTTGCAGATGAGCGATGCACTTGTTGAGCTGCTCGGGATTATTGTATGCTGGTATTATTGCTGGAATCATTTTCTCTGCTATATCCAATTTTCCTGCATTTGGCGTTTTCGCTCTGTCGCAATCATTTTTATTGCCTCAGCAATACGTTCGAACACCGGCTCCCATTGGCCGAGCGTTTGCTGTCTGAACAACTTCATTGTCGGATACCAGGGGCTATCGGCTCGCTTGAGCATCCATCGCCAGTCCGGTGCAAAAGGCAGCAGTGCCCACACGGTTTTTCCCATTGCGCCGGCCAGATGCAGCACCGATGTATCGACCGAAAGCACGACATCCAGATTTTCAACAGCAGCGGCGGTGTCCGTGAAATCCTCGAAGTCCTTGCCAATATCGATGACATCAATTGTATCGGCAAAGTGCTTTATCTGCTCTGCGGCTTCGCCCTTCTGTAAAGAATAGAGACGAACACCCGCGATGTCGGCCAGTCGGGCAAAATCCTTTAGACTGCAGGAACGATACCGGTCGTTGCCATGCGTTGGCGAACCTGCCCAGACAATACCGATTTTGAAGTCACCTTCGGTTATTCTCTCGCTCCAGCACTGCGCCTTTGAAGCATCGGCAAATATATATGGTATCGCCGCGGGAATCGTTTCGACCGTTGTGCCGAATATGTACGGCATATCCAGCAGCGATGTATACGTATCGAAGCTGTATGAGACCGATTTATCCGGATTATACTCGACAATCCGGTCGGTGCCTGGAAAACCGTGGAGCAGTCCAATAACTGGTTTAAGCGTTTGGAAAATGACCGTTCCACCACGTGCCTTAACCATCGGCAGGTATCTTGCGAACTGAATGTTGTCACCCAGCCCCTGTTCATAGTGCACAAAAAGCGTTTTGCCGGTGAACGGCGAGCCGTCCCATCGCGATTTACCAGAGCGGTGAAAATTTGTTAAGACTCTCAGGTCGGCATTTCAACGCCATTTGTACAGCGGCCAGCCGTCCGCGAAATTGCCGCTCAAAAGCAGCGTCAGAGAGAGATTCCAGTAGGCTTGCGCATAGTCGCTGTTGAGTTCAATCGCTCGCTTGTAATGCTCAACGGCCTCTTCGCACTGGCCTTTGTCCCTGAGGCTGTTGGCAAGATTATAGTGAGCTTCGCAAAAGTTCGGATCCAGCCGAATTGCATGCCGAAAGTTTTCGATGGCAGCATCGAACTGCTCCAGTTGGTTCAGTGCGATTCCCAGATTGCTGTAAACCTCCGCGTACTCCGGGTCAATTTCCAGCGCCCGCTGCAGCGTTTCGACGGCCTGTGCGTAGAGATGCTTTTCGTTGAGAAGGGCTCCGAGGTGATTGTACGCCTCGACAAACTTCGGTTCCAGAGCTATGGCACGGCTGTAGCACTCGATTGCCTCATCGGTCTTGCCCTGTTTTTCGAACGCATATCCCATGGTATTCCACGCCTGGGCATAGCCGGGATTCAGCGAAAGTGTTTTTTCACAATAACCTGCCGCAGCGGCATATTTGCCCTGTGCGACCAGTGCAACAGCCACATTGTGATGTGCCTGATAGTAGCGTGGCTCCAAAGCCACTGCCTTGCTATATGTCGCGACAGCCTCGTCGAATCTTCCAAGGGCTTCAAGAATTAGCCCCATAGTGTTGTGGAAAACAGCTTCGGTCGGTGTGCTTTTCAGCGCCTCGGTAACCAGTTTAAGAGCTTCGTCATATCGACCGGTTTGATAGGCGATTAGTGAAAGACGGTGCAGAGCTGTAGCTTCGGATGGATTGATTTTCAGTACGTTTCTGTAGAACTGCTCTGCCTCTGATAGTTGTCCCGCCTGATAACAACTGGCGGCATGGTCAAGACTTTTGGCAATTTCTGTCATTTCCATTTGCTTATCTGAGATTTTTTGTCGGCTTTGCGGCCGCTCGTTTCCTGTGTACCTGCCGTCATGCAACCGGTCAACTATCAAGCTGCTGAAAATTATCAAATTAATCCTCAACTTGCAACTACTTTCGGTCACTTCCCACCACTGCAGCCACATATATGGCCCTTTATTTTTCACGGCCGCCCATGTATCATGTATGCAGCAAAATCAAAATCGTCCATATAATAACAAGACTTATCCTGGGTGGTGCCCAGGAGAATACGCTGATTACGTGCAGGCTGCTCGCCGACAGAGGCCACAACGCCACAGTCATCACCGGCACTCAGCTTCTAAAGGTATTACCATTTCTTCTTGCAAATAGGTTTGCATTTTTTGCTCAGATCAGTCATTATCAATTTCGTATCTATAGCTCTAACAAGAAGTTATGGTAATATATGATATTGCAAAAAACGTTTCAATTCTGTTGACATCTCTTTGAGAATAGCGTATCCTTTTTGCAATGATGGTTGGCCTTGCGTAGAATGAAAGGGCAGTGGTAAATGGAACTTACTTTCGAAAAACTGCTTGAATTTGATCTAATTGATGAGTTGGACTGTTTCCTCGTAGAGCAAAACAAACACGAACTTTTGATGGACTTCATTAACACTTCTCAGGACATTCAGGGTATCGACCGGTTCATCAAGGAGGCCCCGTCGTTTCCGGGCTCAGCAGAAACGATAATTAGAAGTGAGCTTATTTCTGCAATTGGTGCCACTCTCGCAATTGAAGGAACCAAACTCGGAGACGAGGAAATTGAGGAGTCCTTTCGCAAGGCAAAGCTTAGCGAAAAGCTCAGAAGACAGCAGCAGGAAGCAGAGAATTCCAGAAAGGTCTACACCTTTATAGTCGATATTATCCTGAATACTGATAGCACGTTCGTCTACCGGGAGAGCATAATTAAACAAATGCACAAGTACTTCACGTATAATATGAATTATCTGGGCAATAAGCCCGGCGCCTATAGGGGAGATTACCCGGCAACTTTTGGTGTGCCGAGAAGAAGCAGCTTGTGCAGGACTCAACAGGAAGTTAACACCGCCATGGCGGCCTTTGTTCGCTGGTTAAACAAGACAGGTACAGGGATATTGAGTACACATGTCATCGTGAAAGCAATTATGGCGCATTACTACCTGACTGAAATACATCCTTTCGCCGACGGAAACGGCAGAACGGCCAGAGCACTTGAGGCCCTCGTTTTGTATGTAAATGGCGTGAATACTTATTGTTTTTGGGCTTTATCCAATTTCTGGAGCACCCACAGGGACCAATACATAATGCACCTAGGGGACATCAGAGACACTTGTAAACCGTGGGATTTTCTAATATGGGGTATGAAGGGCTATCTGCATGAGATCACGAGAATAAAGAACCTTGTACTGAAAAAGGTCAAACAACTAATGCTCATGGATTACACAAAATATCTTGTCGATACGAAAAACAAGCAGAAAGTAAAGCTAAACACACGAATAGTGGACGTATTGAGGATATTGGTACGTTTGGAGAGAATCTCATTTAGCAAGTTTCAATCTTCTCCTGAAGTCCAGGCTTTGTACAAAAACGTCTCGGCAACCACCAAATATCGTGATTTCAAAAAAATGGAGCAGAATGGTCTCATAAAATTTACCACAGAACACAATGAGCCTTTGGTGGAGCCAAACTATCAAATACTTGGATATGTCAACTACAGAGTCTGATTTATTGATAATTGAAGAATATATAACAACGAACGGTAAGCCTGCAAATCTGTCTGGAAGATGTATTGAAAATTATCCATATAATAACAAGACTTATCCTGGGTGGTGCCCAGGAGAACACGCTGATTACGTGCAGGCTGCTCGCCGACAGAGGCCATGATGTCACTTTAATCACAGGCCCGGCACTTGGCCCGGAAGGGGACCTCTACGACCAGGCCAGGAATCAAAAATTCAAATTAACAATAGTCAATAGTCTCAGACGCCAGATAAATCCCTTCTACGACGTCCCAGCCTATTTCCAAATAAAGAGACTACTAAACGAACTAAAGCCCGACATTGTGCATACGCACTCGGCCAAGGCGGGCATCCTCGCACGCTTCGCCGGACACGCCCTCAAAGACAAGTGGGCTTCCAACCGGCCTGCCATGATACATACGATACACGGATTGGCCTTCCATCCCTATCAAAATCAATTGCTCAACAAATTTTACATCGCAATCGAAAAAGCCGCCGCAAAAAGAACCGACGCCTTCATCTCCGTTGCCGATGCCATGACAAACCAGGCCCTGGCAGCGGGGGTCGGCCGGCCCGACCAGTACACCACCGCATATTCCGCCATAGAAGAAGACGACTTTCTCACGCCAATACCAAAGAATAAGCTCAGCGAATTCCGCAATCAATATCAAATCCCCACCGATGCCGTCGTCCTCGTCACCATCGCAAGACTCTTCATGCTCAAAGGCCACGACTTCATAATCGAATCGGCAAAACAAGTCTCAAAGAAATTCGATAAGGCGGTTTGGCTCTTCGTCGGCAATGGAAAGCTCGCCGACCACTACAAAAACCAGGTCCGCGATTTGGGCCTAAGCCCAAAAATAAAATTCACCGCTCTGCTGCCCCCGGACCAAATCCCTCTTGCTATACAAGCCTCCGACATCCTGGTTCACTGCTCGCTCAGAGAAGGCCTCGCGCGCACATTGCCCCAGGCCATGCTCTGCGCAAAACCAGCAGTCTCCTTCGATGTTGACGGCGCAAGGGAAGTAGTAAACCAAAACACCGGTAGACTTATCGAACCAAAAAATGTCACCCAGCTATCAAAAGCTTGCGCAGAACTGATAGAAAACCCCCAACTAAGACAATCTCTCGGCAGGGCGGCCCAGGAATCTGTAAAACAGAAATTTGCCCCCGATACAATGGTCAACACCATCGAAGCCGTCTACAAAAAACTTCTGGAGGATTACTCATTATGAAAAGTTATAGAAAAGAACTTTGGTTCAACACATCGCGCAGGCGTGATTTCATCAACATCACCCCGCAAGTCGAAGAGTGCCTTACCGAAAGCGGCATTATCGAAGGCTTCGTTCTCGTAAACGCGATGCACATCACTGCAAGCATCTTCATAAACGACGACGAATCAGGTCTCCACCACGATTTCGAAACCTGGCTTGAAAAGCTCGCACCGGAAAAGCCCTACGACCAGTACCGTCACAACGGTTTCGAGGACAACGCCGATGCTCACCTCAAACGCACTATAATGGGAAGAGAAGTCGTCGTGGCCGTTACCAATGGCAGGCTCGATTTCGGGCCATGGGAGCAAATCTTCTACGGCGAATTCGACGGAAAAAGAAAAAAACGTGTCCTCGTAAAAATCATCGGAGAATAACCGACCCGAAAAGCACTTGAATAAGATAGCCGCCTTTAATACAATCATAGAAGCTCCAGCCGAGATGGCAGGGCGGTTCATTATTTCGTCGCATCAGGGGCGGCAAAACTAAAGGCCCGGATTATGCTGCAGGTTAAAGACTTAACCAAGACTTTCCCACGACCGCGACAAAAGCGCGCCCGCAAGGCCCAAATACCACAGCAATCCAATGGAAAGCGCTTCTATGCCGTAAGGGATGTCACCTTCTGCGCTGAAAAAAACGAAATCCTCGGCCTGCTCGGCCCGAACGGGGCGGGGAAAACAACCCTGCTGAGAATGCTCTCAACCGCTCTGAAACCAACCGCGGGAACCGCTCTGTTCGATAATGTTGACCTCATTAAAGACCCGCTGCTGGTCCGCAGCAAAATCGGGTTTCTCTCCGACAATACAGGACTCTACGGCCGACTCACCGCAAGAGAAATGATAGAGTATTTCGGCCTGCTTCACGGCATGCCGCGGCGCACACTAAAAAAACGCATCGACGAACTCTTCGACGTTCTTGACATGAACGATTTCGCCGACAAAAGAAACGATTCTTTATCATCCGGTATGAAACAGAAGGTCTCAATCGCCCGGACCCTCATTCACGACCCCGACGTCATAATGGTCGACGAACCAACCACCGGCCTCGACGTCGCCGCCGCCGAAACTATCCTCGATTTTATCTACTCCTGCAGAGAAAAGGGGAAAACCATCCTCTTCTGCACGCATCACATGCACGAAGTTGAAAGACTTTGCGACCGGGTTGCCATACTAAACAAAGGCCGACTTTGCTTTCATGGCACCATCGATGAAATGCGTTCAACCACGGGCCGGAGGCATCTCGACAAGGCCTTCCTCGACATAATCAACGCAGCGGAGACCAGCGATGAAGTTTGAAATTCTCACAATCTACCTCAAGGAAATGAAGGAAGTCCTCCGCGACAGAAAGTCCCTCATCTTCATGGTTCTGCTGCCCACCCTCATCGTTCCTGTTATGATGAGCATTATGATTACCGTTGTGACCAGGACAGAAAAAAAAGCACGCACCGAAACGCTAAGCTACGCAATCTTCGGAAGCGAAAACTTTCCCGAACTCGCAGAAGCCTTCGATGCTGAACAGGGGTTCGAAAAAACAGCCATACCCACCCCCAACGACATTACTGCCGCTATAGCCGGCGGCAAAATCAAATTCGCCCTGGTCATACCCGAAACCCTGCAACAGCATCTGGCCCGGCAAATCCAGGCCAGCGTTGACCTCTATTACAACAATGCCTCGGTCGCAAGCAAGGTGAGACAGCGGGCCGGAAGAATAATCGAAAAAATAAGCGAAAACTACCGTTCCAAAAAACTCTCCGAACTCGGCCTCGACACACCGCAGCAGCGGCAGTACTTATTACACCCTGTTGTTATCGACGAGCACGGAACCGCTCCGGTACGGGAAGTCGTCGGCGCACACGCTGGAGGAATACTTCCATACCTGTTCATAATTTTCTGCTTCGCCGGGGCATTATACCCTGCGATAGACATTGCCGCCGGAGAAAAAGAACGAGGCACACTCGAAACGCTGCTGCTGGCTCCGGTACCCCGCCACAAGATAGTACTCGGCAAATTCCTCGTCATCTTTACCACAGGTATAACCGCCGCACTGCTGAACCTCGCAAGCCTGGCCATAGTGCTCGCTGTAAAGGTGCACCAGAGTGCGGACATATTCCATGAAGTCCTCGGCTCAGTGTCCATCGTGGACATTCTGCTCGTGGTCGCGATGCTCATCCCGACCGCCGCAATTTTCGCCGCGTTGCTGCTCAGCGTATCTGTCTACGCCAGGAGCTACAAAGAGGCATCCGCATATTGCGGCCCGCTCAATTTTTTCGTCATTATCCCTGCCTTTATCGCGCTAATGCCGTGGGTCGAGCTGAACTGGCTCTGGGCAACGATACCAATCAGCAACGTATCGCTTGCCATCAGGGAACTTATCAAGGGAACCATGGACTATTACATGCTTGCCGTAATCCTCGCCTCAAATTTCGTTGTCGCCGCAGCTTTGCTCATCTTCTCAACGAAATGGTTTGAGCGGGAAACCGTTCTCTTTCGACAATAGACTTTTTCGGGGGGACGTCTTAAATGGCTTTTGTCCTTTTTCTTGTCCAGGTCTTCATAATTTCATTCTCCGGCGCGATGCAGCCCGGCCCAATCACGGCAACGGTCATCACTATGGCAAATCGAAACCGCTATGCCGGAACCCTGCTCGCCGTGGGCCACGCAATAATCGAGTTTCCATTGATGCTGGCGATTATTTTCGGAATGGGAAAATACTTCCAAATGCCGCAGGTGACAATTGCAATAGGACTCACGGGAGGAGTTTTTCTGCTGATAATGGCCACACAAATGTTTATCAGCCGCAACACTGCCAATCACCAAACGCCTGTAAGCATCACCACAAGACCAATCCTCGCGGGAATCATATTGTCCGGCACAAACCCGTATTTTCTTCTGTGGTGGGCATCGGTAGGCCTGGCCCTGGCAACAAAAGCTTCTCATTGGGGAGTTTGGGCATTTGCGATGTTTGCCCTGGTGCACTGGTCGGTGGATTTGATTTGGCTGCAACTACTCTCGTGGGCAAGTTTCCACGGCTCAACGATATTCGAACACAAAACACGAAAAACCGTCACGCTCATCTGTGCCATGGCACTGCTGGCTTTCGGCATTTACTTTATCATCAGCGCCCTAATGACCTGGCTGGCTTGACCATCAATTGTCGCGCTCGACGTCGACGATTTCACGGAGACTATGCTCGGCAAGGCTCTTTCGATGCGACCTGGCAATGTTTTCAAGGCCTTTCGACTCCTTGATGTTGTCCTGGGCGAAACTTGCCGACGCCACCGCCGCCGATATGTCACTTAAACGAACGCTTGCCGGGTCCTGCCCCGGCACAAACCCAACCCGAGGCTCCGACGTTTTGGCAAGCAGCCCAACGTCTACCAGGTGATTGAATATCTTCTCGCCGAACTCCGCGGGCATATTGAGCTTCTCGCAGATTTCCTCACCCGAAACAGGTCCTGCGTTCACCGTGAACGCGGCTGCTACCTCGCGCATGACATTGATTACCGTAAAATCATTCGCCATGAAATGCTCCTCGGGCTTGCTTGCCGCTATCTCCGCTGCGTCAAGAGTCTTCAGGTGCTGGCTCGTATAAGCCAACTGCAAGCCGAAAAGTACGATCAGCCATGTAATATGTATCCACATCACCGTAATCGGTATCAACGCCAACATGCCGTAGACCGTCTTGTATAAGTTAAGCCCGGTAGCACAATAGCCGTAAATATTTTTTGCCGCAACCCATACAAGAGCGCCCACTAATGAACCCCAGACTGCCGAAGTAAAATGAACCTTCGCATTCGGAAGCATAAAGTAAAGCAGGAAAAAAGCTATCGCTGCAAAGATGTAACCAAGAAACAAAGGCCCAATATGTGTGAATACACCTGAATATTGACTGCTGGCGTATATACCTGCGCCCACAACCAAAGGCCCAAGCGTCAACAAAGCCCAGTAATTGATTATACGGGCAAGCAAATTGCGCCCACGCCCAACGTGCCAGATATGATTAAAAGCCTTCTCCACGGTCGACAGCAGGCCTATCGCCGCCCAGGCAACCAGAAGAACGCTGACAATACCAATAGAACCCTTGTGTGTTCCTTTGAAAAAACTGTTCACGAGTTTGTCGAGATGTTCGGTCAAGGCCAGAGGTTCCCCCGAATCCTGGGCGCTCTCGCCACCGTTTGTCCCTGCCGTCTTGAAGGCCGAAAGATTCGCCTGGTCATAAAAGAAATTCTTGATTTTTTCCCCGACTTCACCATAGCTCGGTGATAACTGGAATACCATGAGTGTCACTATCGTCAGCGGAACAATGCCGAAAATCGTATGATACGACAGCGCCGCCGCCTGCTGTCCCGCTCGGTTCTTTCGCAAAAGACGTATACAGTGAACACTGAGCTTGACCATAAATGCCGCAAAACGGCTTGCCTTGCCAAGCTGCGTTGTCGGTGTTACCAATATTCTCTCAAGAATCCCCATAATTGTTCAAGCCTCAATAACTGCTCTCTTCGGGCTGTTCTCTTACTTACTTGAGTATATCACCGATGCCTTTCAGAATCTCGTCCCCTATTCGCTTCTTCAACTGTTTTTGCAACTGTAGTTTCAGAAGTGCTGCCGTATCAATCTTAATCTTATCGGTCGTGCCCATTAACGGCAGGGATACCCGCTCGCCCTTAGTGCTCCTGCCCGTGCGGGCCGTCTCACCCTCTAATGTCCATGGGACTGTCACCGTCATATCCACACGCTTGTCAAGGCCGATTCTGCCGGAAAAATTGAACGGATTATCACCCACGTCAATCTGCATATTGTCATAGCGAACAGCACCATCCCGAACGGTGAATAGCGTCGGTTGAAGTGTAAAATTCTGGCTGGGAATACCACGGCCGAACAGCTTGAAAAGAGTCGTCACAAAGCCACCACCTTTCAACTGCACGTTCTTCATCGCAATCGTCCCCTCGACCACCAGATTCTCCGCCGCCTCACCGCCTAACGGTATCGAAAGCTCCGTGCAGTTGAAATCCACCATCCCACTCACCCCCGCCACATCGCCAAAGACAGGATTCAAAAAACTAAAGAGCTTGCTGCCCATCTCGTCGGTTATCTCGACATCATCAATAATCTGCATCGGCTTTACGGTCTTCAGAACCGCCGGTTTTTCCTTCAGGTTCGCCCTGGCAGAGAAGTTCAGCCGACCATTATTAACCTTTGTTGAAAACGGCTTGACCTGCAAAACTCCTTTCGCAACTTCAACCTCAACCTGCGTAGGCCCGAAATTCAAACCCATGTACCCACCCTTGTCGAAACCCAGCGCAGCCCTCGTATTCAAATTCTCCACCAGCCCATCTCCCTGCTTCTGCGAATACTCACTCGAAAAGCTCAAACTGTCCTTGCGTGCCCCCTCAAGTTCAAGCCCTGCAGGAAGATAAGCTCCAAGCATCCCCGTCAATGCCTTCCAGTCATACTCCATGTCAGCCTTGCCGCTGAGCTTCATCTTATCCTTGTCGCTGCGCTGCTCCATCTGACCCTCAATCTTTATCTGCGGGCTTATCAACCGGAACTTCTTGACCGAAATTGTCTTCTTCGCGGTGTCGCCTTTAACGTCAAGTGTTACAAAAACATCTTCCTGTTCGAAAGGCTTTTTTCCGGGCCATGCCACCTTCAAACCCTTCACTTTCGCCGCATCGGTCATAACAGAAAACTGCTGTCGATTGCTGCCGAGCACCATATTGGCATCGACCACTCCACCAAGCTCCGCTTTCTCCGGAAAATAACCAAAAACCTTGCCGAACTGACCCAGCTTGCCAATGTCCAACTGCCTTACCGAAATTCCCAGGCGAGTCTCTTTCTGTGCCTTTTCCCCCATCGCCACAACTGAATCCGATACCTCAATCTCTCCAAGGCCCGCGGTCATCTTCAGCATATCAATCGAAATAATTCCCAGGTTCGGCTCCACTGCCATCGAAAAATTTATCGCCGCCTTCGGTTCGTATGCACTTACACCGTTCGGCGAAGTCACCCGAAAATCCTCAATCCCGGAATTGCCCTTCATCGTTATCCTGTCGTTGACGATGCCTATCTCACCCTTTTCCCATGCGGAACCCGATAACTTATAACCCTTCATGTCCACAAACTGCCCCAACTCCGACTGAAGCTTCACCAGGTCCGCCTGTGCCTCATACTTCAGGCGTTCAGCCGTTCCCGAACCCGTCAGGTTCATAAACGATGAAGACACGTCCAGCTTGTCAAACTTAAGCACGCCGCCGTCAGATGTCACCTGAACCGCCGCATCGACCGGTGCCGACAACCCAACCTTCTTGTCGTCAACGACCCCGCCAAGTTCCGAAAGACTCGCACTGCAAACAAGCGACTTGTGCCCGGCCTGCGTTGTCGTATCAACCTTGCCGCGGACCTTGCCGGATGTTACCTTCATCCCTTCCTTTAGCCCCAGAACATGCGGTATCTGTGCCGCTGCAGCCGCAACGTCGCACCCAAAACTGCCCTGGAGGTTGTACGGCGAGTCCGGCTTGACAAACTGCTCCAGCGCATCGAATGTCGTTGGAACAACACCACTAAGTTTACACCAAAGCCAGGTCCCGTCGGCCTCCAGTTTATCCACTTTTATCAAGTCACCCTGCCGCTGCAGTTCGATTTTGACGCCAAGCTGCGGCGTATTCAGGATGTCCCCCTTCAGCGCAGCGCCGCCAACTTCAATCCCCTTGCCGCTTAGAACTGCCGTGACCTTCGAAAGTTCACCTTCGGTAATCGTACTCTCCAACTTACCCGAAACCGTCCCCTTTGCATCGATTTCAACCCCTGCCAGCGCAAAAAGAGCACCCAAAGATTCCAGGTCAAGCCCGTTAACATCCACGCTGAATTCTCCGCCGGCCCCCTCAAGCGTCCAACCTTTCTTCTTATCCACAGCAATATCGCCCTGTACCCGCACCTTAGCCGGCTTACTTCCGTCCGACACCGACATGCTCGCAGAAGCGTAAGTGCGCTCGCCCGGCGGTCGAAGCTTCAAACGAGAGTTTATCGAACTTATCTTCGACGTTCTCGCCTGCGAGTCAGTCACCTTGAAACTGCCGTTATTCACTATCAGGTCGATTCGACTGACAGGAAGTCCGACTGTCCCAGAACTGCCTCCACTATGCACCTTGTCATGCGCACTTTCAGACTTGCCGTTATGTTTTTCAGGAAGATTAATCTCAACGACAGGCCTATCGATTTGCGTCGAGCCCAGTGACAAATTCCCACCGAGCAGTGAAGCATAGTGCGGCTTCGTCGAGATGCCATCAACCTCGACCTTCATCCTGCCGTCATTGCCCTGGAAACGAAAATCCCTGACCCTGATGCCACGCCACCAACTCATTGAAAACCCGCCCATTTCCGCATGACCATCAATCGAGCCGTTGATTTTTGCAACTATCATTCGCCGAGCGAACCCGGACGACAACAACACCGGCACCCCGAAAACCACCGCCAATATCAAAACGATAAAGCCCGCCCACAACCACCGCCAGACCTTTTTCCCCTTCTTCTTGCTCTTGGTCTTGTTCTTTACTTCCACCATCATAATCTGTCTCCCCAATGAAAATCATCTATATCAAAAACTGCTTTCTCGACAGCTTCATCCGCATCAGGATAATCAGCACCTTCATTATAGCCGTATCTATCTTCGTCCAGCCGATATTTACCCGTTCTGAATTCAATTCGTTCGACGCTGTCTACGGAGTCGGCAAATCCTGCCCCTGTGATAACCGTTTTGTCATCAATATAAAGACCATATTCTTGTGCTGTGACATCCGCGTGAATTTTTATAGTATACCATATACCAGCCTGGTAGGAACCGGCCTTAATAATTGAAGAGCCGTTATTTACCTTGATCTCACCGGACTCATTAAACACAACTCTAACAGGTCGCAAGCCGCGTTTTTCAACTATCTCAACATCGAACTCCCCGCTATCTGTTTGCAAAGCTCGAACCTTAAATCGTATGTCTACTACATCGCTGCTTTGAGAAAATACCCGAACCGCCTTGGCATAATCGTAACGAGCCGTATCACTGAACCGCAGGTATTTACCGCCTGCTTCTACTACTTCCACAGGTGCAAATTTCGGACAGTAAATATTCCAGCCGGCAACCATACCGCCGGCAGTCATATTCTCGAAGTCATCATTCACATCCTTTTCGACGCTGCTCCTTACAGGCACCGGAATTCTGCTTACCCAGATGTCCTCCTTACTCCGGCTGTAAGTCACCCACATGTCATCACCAGGCGGGTCACCGTTGCCTTCGACAATTCCGCGCACATACTGGTTCCCCACATCTTTGAACCTGCCCCGAAATCGTCGCACGGGCACCTCTCCGTTCACCACAAGCTTGTTGTCGAACAGAATACCATCCTCACCTGTAACAACCATCAAAGGAAATCGCCTTTCATCGGGGTTGTAAAGCATCGCGTATCGTCCATCATCGGTTCGCCGGCCCCAGTGCTTCGAGGAATTGTCCGAGATGGTTGGGCACACAACGGGCTTTGTCCAGCTAAGCCCCTCATTATATGTCAGGGCGACCCATCCCTTTTTCCAGAGACCGACTACCGCGTTATCCTTGCGATGATAAAAACTAAGCGCCTCGCACTCGAATCCCCCATCTGCTTCGGTCCCGTCTGCCTCAATGGCATAGAAACCGTCCTTGCTGCGGTCTTCCTCCCACCATTGCTGAGTTATCAGCTTTTTTGACAAAAGCTCATTGCAGGCAGCTACAAAACCCGCATCGCCCGAAGAACTGTAGAGGGCATAGTTAGTATTATCCTTATTGAAACCGCAATGTCTGTTATAACGAATAAAGTATATAGGCCCGAAAGCGTCGTTGGCGTACACTTCGCGGACCACACGGCCGATACCATTTCCCAATTGAGGAGAATCCCCAGGACCCGTTGGTATGCCATAGAATCCTGATACTAATAGTCTGCCATTCTCGGCAATATAGAAGCCCATACGCTGATGCATGAGGACGTAATCTTCCCCTTCCATGTGATACACAGGAAAGATCACTTCCGGAAAACTCCAGTTCTTCCCATCAATAGAGTGACACAATAATGTGTGCCCGCCTCCTTTGTGCTCCTCAACCGGGTTGCTCAGGTAATGTACGTAAAAGTTCCCGTTCCAGTATGCGATATTGGGAGCATGATTATAAGTCCAGCCGAAGCCGTCCGCCAGTTGCGGATGTGTCCGGTTGCAATGCAAAACCTCGTAACTCTGCACCCCCACTGCCGGCCTTAATCTGCCATCGTGGTATTTAATATCTGCCTCTTCGGATCCAACGTAACGCACCGGCTCCTTCGAACTGCCCGTATCCGGGTCCGGGATAGCAGCAGTAATGCCACCCTTGCGGCTACACCCCAAACAGCATAGCAGAAACAGAAATGTTACCGACAAAAGTATCCACCTTTTCATTATGCTGTACTCCTAAAACCGAGGTCTCTGTTTGGGAAAATCCTTGATAAGATTAACCACCAACTGATGCCCGCCAAACCTTAACCACATTGGTGCAGACTCATTCCAGCCAAACCCTACCACCACCCCAACCCCCATCAACCAAAATCCTCACCGGTTCTACTCTAACATTATCTCGTCGGACTTGGCTTTAACTGTGGAGTCAACCTTCTCGGTAAACTCCTTTGTAATATCATCGATATGTTTCCTGCCGTTCTTAAGGTCGTCTTCGGTAATGGCCTTATCTTTTTCCTGCTTCTCCATGTGCTTATTTGCATCCCGTCGTATATTGCGAATCCCGACTTTCGTCTGCTCACCAAGCTGCTTAACCTGACCAACAAGATGTGTCCGTCGCTCCTCGCTCAATGGCGGAACGTTCAGCCGGATCAGTTTGCCGTCCACTATCGGGGCCAAACTCAGGTCACTGGTCTTGATAGCTTTTTCTATATCCTTTATCGATGACGGGTCGAAAGGTTTTATCACTACCATGTCCGCCTCAGGAGCCGCGAGCGTCGCAATTTGTTTCAGGGCGGTAGGGCTTCCGTAATAATCCACCTTCAGAGACTCTACGAGACCCGTCGAGGCCCTGCCGGTACGAATCCCCTTCAACTGCTCATGAAGAAAATCCATTGCCTTGGCCATTTTCTCCTTGTTCTCCGAAACAGTCTTGTTAACAGGCATCTAAAACCCCCCAAAAATCCAGGTTACAAAACCAGTTCAAAAAAACTTCCACACAGCCCGGCTCAGCATATCATCGTGCCAACCTGCTCACCATAAAGGGCCTTTTTAATGTTACCCTGCTCGAAAATATTCAAAACAATAATCTCGACACCGTTGTCCCTGCACAAACTTATCGCTGCAGTATCCATTACCCGAAGATTCTTACTCAGAACATCCGCATAAGACAGCTTCTCGAACAACTTCGCATCCGGATTCTGCACGGGGTCGTCGCTGTATACACCCTCAACCTTCGTCGCCTTTATCAATACATCGGCGTTAAGTTCCACCGCCCGAAGAGCCGCACAGGTATCCGTCGTAAAAAATGGATTGCCCGTGCCCCCTGCAAGTATGACCACGCGATCCTGCTCCATGTGACGAAGAGCACGACGACGGATAAAAGGCTCGCATAACGCCGTAACTTCTATCGCGCTGAGAACGCGTGTTGATTGCCCCATACTTTCCAACGTCTCCTGAAGTGCGCACGCGTTGATTATCGTTGCCAGCATCCCCATATAATCGGCTGTATTGCGAGGGATATTGGTGCTCTGCGAAAACTTCTCACCACGAAGAAAATTACCCCCGCCAACAACCACCGCAACCTTCGGCCCAAGCCGGCAAAGCTCATGTATCCGCTCGGCAATCGAATTCACCGCATCGCCATCGATACCGAACCCGCCCGGTGCGCAGAAGCTCTCGCCTGAAAGTTTCAGCAAAACCCGATCATATTTCATCTCTGCCATCAGACGAACCCACCAAAGCAGTCTTGTGAACCGGTTCCAAACTCAGGCCATTATTGTATCCCAACCAATCAATGTCAAGCTTTCATTAGCCCATTTGTTACATACTTCGAACTAATGAAAACAAACAACAGACACCGGAACGTTAATACCAGGCCCACACCGCTTTCAGTCGTCAATCATCACGCCTTCTGCTATGTATTTCTTCTCGAAAATATCTTCCCAGTTATAATCCTTATGCCTAAACCTGCCGGCGGCAATCTGTGCGATTTTCGCCAGCTTCTGCGGCTCAGAATCCATCTTCCGAACATCGGCAAACGCTTCCTTCAATGACAAACCATGATTCATCGGGATATCTATCATATCAAGATTCGCACCACGACCAATCTGTTTCGCACGGTATCTCGGCACACTCAACTGCATACCGATACTTTGCCAGAGCGCCTCAGCCAGTTCATACACGCGAGCGCGAAGTTCGGAATTCGCCTTGTACCTCTCAGCCTTATCGAGTACAGTCTCAGCCGCATTCAGGGCCTTGGCGGAACCAACCTCACCGGCCGTCTTAAGAATCGAAAGAGCCTCCTTCTCAAGCTTGGTTTCATACTCCAACCGTCCCTTAATATAAGCATCATAATAAGCCCGGTAAAGCCCCTGCTGGAATCGCCAGTTCAGCTTATCCTGAGGCGTCGCCTTGCTCTCCATCGCCTGGAAAAGTTTCATCGTCTCTATAACACCATCATCATTCCCAAAGCGTCCCTTCCAGTTACGTTCCAGACCAAGCAGGCCTTTGGCAAAACTATCCTCATACTTTTCGCTGATAAAGTACCTGCTGTATTCAACTAATATATCGTCAACTTTCATATCCGGGTCCCAGCCCAGACAACTCCATACAACCTTATTCAAATCGTCGTTACAGCCTTCACTATAGCTGATAAAACCAATCGAGTACTGCTGAAGCTTCCGGAAAATCTTCGCAAAAGCCCGAGGCCGAGGATTAATCGGCTCACGACCTAACGTATTCTCCAACGCATTATCCCAGTTGTGTACTTCGTACTGGCAATTCTTCGAGTGCGTTATATCAGGATACCGCCGTATCGGAAACCGTGCCGGAACCGCTTTTCTCATCTTCGGCAGTGTCGTTTCCGTCGCAGGCCCGAACACAACTCCGCCAAGCCAGTTCGCCTCGCCGTTGCGAAGCTTATCATAAAACGCCTTCATCCAGCCCATACTCCTGGATTTATCGTCATAATTCTGCACTGAACTCCACACCGTCGCGCCGGGGTGGTAACGATTCAATATCTCCTTCAGCCCCTTCATGTGCGGAAAAAGGTACCTCGGATTCACCTCACCAGGGTCGCCGCTCGGCACAAATACCGCATTAACACGAGGCAGCCTGCTCAAAACATACTCGCGATTCTTCAAAGCAAGCTTTGCAAGGTCCTCGCTTATGTTGTCCTTATGTCTATACTCCATTACCGGATACCATATCCACAAGTCCAGACCATAGTCATCCGCAAGCTTTGACTGCGCTATCATCATGTCCAGGGGCTTCTTTGGCATCACAGCACTGTCAGGCAGATCGTCCGTCACTGGCGGAACAATCTCCACCGCGTTCAGCCCGAAGACTATCATGTCCCTGTAATACTGCTCCCACTTCTCAACCGTCCACGCGTCATAAGAATTTGTCTTCGCACGATAACCCATCTGATGTCCCCGCAGCGCATACTTCGGTGCCGTTGCCAACTTAACCCCACCGTCAACCGAAACCTTGTCTCTGCCCATCTCCAGAATCCGAAGAAGCCTGCCAACCGCGTACAATGCCCCACGGTCGTCATGACCTGCCAGGCAAACCGTCGTCGCCACGCGCTTGCTGCTGTCGATCCATATCGCGTAACCATCCGCTTTCTCCGGAACCGTTAACCCAGCCGGCGGCGAACAAACCTTATCGGCAACTTCCCTGCCCGTCCCGATAACGATAGTAACAACACCAGCACCCGGCATCTGCTTAACAATATCAAGCCCTATCCGCGTCCGCTTCTCTATTTCTTCGCTGAGCATTCTTGCCGCACTGGCCTGCACCTTGCTCTGCCCATTCAACGCCACGATCTTTGCCTGCGAAAGATCAATCATAAGGACAAATCCCGAAACCGGCTTTGCCGATGGCGACAGACCAAAATCGCCAAATGAAATTTGAATCTCATTGTCACTATTATCCTCATCGTTGTCGTTATCGTTAGCTTCCCTGGCTTTGGCTACCCATTGCTGCTCCTGAGCCGTTGTGTGCACCAGATTTGCCGACCCAACCGAAGCCTTCGCCTGCCCCCCCATGCTCCACAGAATCCTGAAATAGCAGTTATCCGCATCGTCTGCCTTAACAAGGCTAATCTCGATCGGGTATTCCTGCCCCTTGACCATAGACACACTGCCCGCAGTGACCCCGGACTTCGTTGAGATTATCGTCTTGCCCGCTATCCGCATCTCGACCGCCTGGTCTGCCTCGCCACTAAATGAAACTTCCCCGCTGGCAGGACCAACAATGAAACCAAGCCACTTCGCGGACCACTGATGGCCATATCCGTCATTCTGCGTAAACTTCCGCTCAAGACCGCTCAACCGTGTCAGGTCCTGAATGTTGGAAAAATCCTCCGAGCCATACTGAACTCCTACAAGCCCGGGCAGCTTCTGCGCAGCCGCCGGCGCCTCAGCCGAAAACAACATCACAACACCAACCAGACTCACCAAAATCAAATTCGCTTTCTTAACCATAACACATCCTTTCACAAATGCACAAATGGGGTCAGGAACCTTTTTCTTTTATAATACTCTAATTAACCATCTTACTAATCGCTAATTACTCACGGTCTTAACATCATCAATCAAGTAGACACTCATCGATGACTTGTCATCCGTGCCGTGAAGGTCCTCAACGTAAAGACCCTTCGTACCCGGCTGACGATCTACGATAAAAGGCCAAACGCATCCGCGCCACGGCCCCGTCCTGAAGACCAGCCGCTCGATACTCTCGACCTTCTCACCGAATTTGATACCATCGTCAACTTCCCTGCCGTTTACGAAAAGAGCGTAACGCTGCCGATTGCAGTCAAGCTTCATCCGAACATTCATCCATCTGCCCGTCGAAATCGCAAACATATCAGGGTCTGTCTTCATCCGGTCCATCGCAAGCCAGTCCGCATCGAAACGAAGTTTCATGGGTCTGGCACCGTGCTTATCATGTACTTCCACATCAAGTACACTACACCCAACCTGACTTACAAAAACCCGAAACTCAACAGTTACCTTCTTGCTCTCAGGGAACGCCCGCTGTGCTATGGCATAATTATACGGCTCTTCATCCCGAAGCTCCATGCACTTATTACCCGAGTTGGTAGGGTCTTCAACTATCGATATCGGTGCCCATTTCGGAACATACAGATTCCAAAGCGAAAGCTCGTTTGCGTCGTCAATCTTCTCGAAATCCTGCGACACATCCTCGTCAGCCGTCCCCCGAACCGGAACAGGAATACGAGAAACCCATATATCCTCCTTGTTCACGCTGTACGTCATCCAAAGCTCATCACCCGGAGGATTGCCGTTACCCTCAACGATACCTCGAAAATACTGAGGCCCGAACGGCTTATGAATGCCCTGGAAGCGCATCGGCGGAACCTCACCGTTCACGCACAGAACATTATCGAACTCATAGCAGTCGTCGCTCGTCATTATCGACATCGGGTACCGGTTGTCACCCGTCGCCGAATGATTGTAAACCAACGCATAACGTCCGTCGTCGGTCTTCTGTACCCATGTTTTCGCCCCGTTGGTCATCAGCGTCTTATTCCTGCCGAATTTCGTCCAGCTCCTGCCTTCGTCCGCACTCAGTGCAGTCAATTGCTGCTTCCACACAGCCAGAATCGTGCCGTCAGGCCGGTGACAATAGCTCATCGCCTTCGGCTGCTTCTTGCCCGGGTGGATGGCAAAGAATCCATCCTTACCGCGGTCCTCCTCCCACCATTGAAGAGTAATCAGCTTATCCGCCAGCAGAGCCTCGCACGCTTCGAGAAAACCCTTGTCCTTGCTCTTGTTATAGAACGGATAATTCGTATTACTCTCGTTCCACCCCGACTGACGATTGTACCGAATAAAATAAATAGGCCCGAAACTGCCATCGGCATAAACCTCTCGAACAACCCGCCCGAGACCCTGGCCGTTATTCGGACCCTTCCGCGGATGAGGACAAAAACTGTAAAACGCCAACGTCAGCAGCCGACCGTTCGGAGCAACATAAAATCCCATCCGCTGATGCATCACGGAAAACGTACCAGCCGGCAAATCCACCATGCCAACATCATCGTACTTCTTATGTATCCTCGGCAGCGGATACTTCGGAAATGCCACCTTCGGATTCGACCACGTAAGCCCATCCTTCGACATCATTATCAGAGTCCTGCCCGGCGGGACATGTTCTTCCTTTAGATTGCTCAAATACTGAAGCCAGAACCGGCCCTTCCAGTAACAAAGATATGGCTGATGGTTATAAGTCCATCCGATAAGCCCGCCTGCCGCAGGTTTCGTCCTGTTTGCCCGAAGCACCTGGTAGCTGTGAACCCTGACGGCATAACGAAGCCGCCCGTCATAGTAATACTTATCACAGAAAACATCCCCAACGTACTTCACAGGCTCCGAAGCACACTGCTCAATCGAAGGCGGCATCTTCGCCCCACGCGAAATCCCCACCAGACCAACAACAACAACGACCAGGGCAGCTACAATCGCTTTCTTTCGCACAACACGTCCTTTCCTGGATTCAGCCTAACAGCCCCGCAGACTTCCAAACGGCCTGCACAGCCCGCATATCTGCAAAAAACCTCAAACTTAAAACGTACCAAACCCCCAATTTTATGCAAGAATAAACCCCTCCTGGCGCCTGATGCTTATTAACCTTCCCTGTTTTTCTCCGTTTTTTCGTTCATCCGGTTAATGCATAGGTGAAACGCTCAGGTTGGGGTCTTGGAGCTGTCTCGAGAGAAAAATCGTTTGGGCAGAGGCTCAAATTTGGGCAGGCGGGGGGAAATTTGTGCCTCTGGGATCCCGAACGATTTTTCTCGGGCGTTCCGAACCCCCAATCCACCTACCCATTATTCGGAAGAGCCCGTTTTTTCTCACCGTGTGACGATGCGAAACGCCTTCTCACCGACCCCGACAACCGCGGTGGCTGTTTTATAACCGCCAGCTGCCGGAAATGCAGCCGTCACACGAACCGGGCACTTCCATTTCGTCTCGATCTCGCCGCTGACAACCCCGTCAGCTTCCTGCCAGTGCGTCACCTCCACGGCCCCTCCGGAAAAGTGCAGGTCCGTACCAGCCCAAACAGCCCTCTTGCCGTCCCAGCCCGCTATCCGCAGCAGCTTGCCGTCATGACCACCCAGTTTCCCAAGCTCAATCTTTGCGCCTGCCCGAAACAAACCCAGGACTTTCTGCTCGAAGAAATCGAAAACAAGATACTTCTCTGAAACCGGCACCGACTTCAGCACCTGCCCCGAAAGTGTCACCGCTGCACTCTTCGGTTTGTCCGTCCAGTTAATCACAGCCAATGTCACACATGGTGCCAACTCGCCGCACCGGGGCTTTATTCGTGTCACCACCTGCGACGGGCAGAACGGCTCAAAAAAATCCACCGGCGACGATGCCGTACCAACCGACGGTATGATGTGCCGATAAAGGGATTTCGTATAGCCGTCGAGCCTCCTGAAGGCAAAGCTCAGCGTGACCATTCCACCGCCGAGGTATTGATTCAATGCGCCTAATCGTTCCTCGGCATCTGTTATCTCGTACTCCGGCCCCTCAGCGGCATTGCGAACCATCATGGCATCCGGATCAACGTGCCACAAACGGTTCATCCAGCTTCGGTACAAATTCTGCCTGGCCGTCTTAACCATCCTGCTCGGCTTCATGTCACTTCCGCTTCTCTGTGAGTTCGCTATACCTATCGAGCCGCCGTAGTGTCCGCCGCAAACCGAAATATACGCATCCGGACCCACCCCACGCCGTATCGCCTCCAAAACGCGGCGATACGCTTCGAGTCGTGTCGCTGAGCGGTCATAGAAAACCACCCGCTTGTTGTCAACCAGCTTCTGCATGAAATCGAGTTTGAAGTAAACAAACCCCCAGTCGTATCTCAGCCGCCTGAAAAGCCCTTCAAGCCAGTCGCTGACACCCGGATACGTCGGGTCGAGAATGTAATTGGCCCTGCTGCCGCCGTAGAGATAGGCCGTCCCGTCATCAAGCCGAAGTATCCACTCGGGGTGTTCGGCTGCGAGCGTGCTCCCTGAATGAACAACCACCGGACATGTCCATATTCCCGGCTTATAACCGGCCCTGACAATCCTCTCAGCCGCTGCCTTCATGCCGCTCGGCCAAAGAGCATTCCCTTGCCAGTTGCCCCACGTCCGGTCCCATGAATCATCAATCAGCATTACATTGAATTCTATCCTGTCCTTCGCCAAATAATCCAGGGCTTCGACCAGATTTTTTTCCCCGAATTCACCATAAAGATAATACCAACTGCAAACCACCGACGGCGCAGACCCCGGCGCCTTGTCGAGCCGATAATAGCGACCAATCCTGTCGGCAAAATCACTCACAAGCTCCTCCGCATCGTGCCCGCACCGCAGCAGAAGCCACTGGCTCTTGCGCTCTTCACCGGCTGGTAGCTCAATCCCGTCAAACTCGCAATCAGCCGTGAGACTGTCAAGCTCTGCTTTCCCGCCTTCTTTCTTGAACTTTACCAGAAGACGTGAACAGTGACCAAGCTGGCTGATATACCCCGCTAACAGCACCGGCGAGCCGACCGTGTCACCGGCCTGAAAAAGACAGAACGGGTCCGCCTCAATTGTTGTTTCAAGAGCCTTATCATCTTCCTGGCTCGGAACAACCACTGCTGGCGTACCGTCCTTGAAACGCTGCTGCGCCAACACCCGCCAATCCGATGCACCCGCGGCACCGAATTTCAAAGCGTCCTGCCCGCTACACCGCAAAGGAACTAACGAATCCACCCGTATAGGCCCAGCCCCGCGGTTAGTCAGCTTCAACCGAATCGCAACCGCATCCCGCGACGCGTCGAGCCAAACCTCGCGGCAGAGCTCCATACCTGCCGATGAAAATGTATCCGCGACCAAATCTCCCTCTCTTCCAGCAAGCGTGTGCTTGTTTTCAACCCGCCCCTTGTGGACCCATGCGCTTTTCGCCGGCGCCACGGGCCGCGTCTCAGGAGCCGTCCACTCGCCTAAAACCTGCATCGACTCACCCCTGATAACCAGCGGTTCCTTAACCGAAACCGGTACTTGAACCTCCAGGCGAGTTGCACCGACATCCGCAGAAAACGCCTCATGCGCCGATACCAGCACAACGACTGAAACAAACGCCATCCTTAAACCAAACCGACCACCCATAGCTATTATACACCCCTTTCTGCCGACTCCTGTTTCTATACGAAACCCGACCGCAGGAACCCTGATAATAATAAAATCCTGTGTATTTGTCACCGACCAAATACCGAATCAGGGTTTAACTTGTCTTTCCTCGCCCGGCCAATATAATACTGTAAAGAGTTGTGAACCGCAGAAAAACCGTTCATAGCCAATCTCGACAGAAAGTATTTTTTTACCAAATGGAGCGTCACAAATGAACAACTCAACGTTACAGTCTTGAAAAAGGAGTTTTGTATCTTAATGAAAAAGCGAACAACCATTTTGCTTCTGGTCGTTGCCTCGATAACCCAATCAGCCCCGGCAGGCGTGCAATTTAAGCAGCTAACCGCCATGTTTCCCGAACAAAGGCTCAGCCGGGTCGGAGACGTCGCCAAATCCGCGATAAAGGGGACCAGCCAACCAAAACCGACCGTTGCCTTTCCAATCACATCCGCCACGGGATTCGAAGGAAGACTCCCGGTGGATATACCCCTGAACCTTTCCAAACCTTCAACCGAACCTGTTACCGTAAATTACAAACTCGCCGGCGGCACCGCCTCCAAAGGAATAGATTTCGAACTCACCGGCAATACCGTGACATTTGCTCCCGGCGAAACCAAAAAGAGCATCGAGCTGATGATAAAGGACGACGCCGTTGCAGACGGCGGTGAAACCATCATTATTGAACTGACCGACGCGGTCAACGCTGATATCGCCGCCGGCAGCAAATACACATTCACCATTAACGAACCCCAAAACCTCCATCTGAAAGTCGACTTTGGTCTTCCGATATGGTCCGGCTCTGATGACCTCACCAACAGTGACACCCCCGTACCAAATACAGTCAAAAAAGGCTGGACTGCTTGGGTCTCCCCGCGATGGGCCGACATGTACGACCACGGCGGAGTACAACTCGAAAACGTCGCCGGCACTGGAATAAATATGTCTATGTCAACCGTCCGAGGCGGACACATGACCCTCAAGGTCGCAGGCTTGCGAAGCGGACTCGCAGGAGGTTTCGGCCCACTCGGAGAACCATTATATGAACCGCTTTGCAACAGTTGGATATATAACTGTGATTGGCCGGACACGCCATGGGGTGACATCATCGTCGCCATCTACAACCTACCCGCAGGTAAATACCTTCTCAGAAGTTACCACAACCACTTCTATTGCAAAAGGGTTCCCGGCACAGACGAGCCGACAATTATCGATTGCACTGAGATAAAAGACCCGCAACCTAACATGCCTTCGATAAAGGCGCTGTCACTCCATGAATTGCTCAAGCGTTACAAAGGCGTAGACCGCTGGCACAACGCAAGAGCAGAGTTTGTAAACGCCCAGCCCGAGTACTGGGACTACCATGGCCAACCCGATTATCCCGCAAAGCGACCACTCGGAAGAATCGGCGACGGCAATGTCAAAACCATCAAGCCCGCAAAAAATGTCCCGTGCCAACAGGTAACATCTGATGCCGAACTTATACCTTCGGAAATGACCTTCTCCACCGACGGTTCCGCCGTACACGTCGTCTACCAGGCAGGCTGCTGCATAGCAGACGGTGTTCGCCGTTCAAGATACGAAGGAGCCAGGGCGATACTAAACGCATTCGAACTCGTATACACCGGCAAAACAGCCCCTGGCACCTGATGCACACTGTTACCCGCATCCTGCAATCTGCTCTTACAGAGTCGCCTCTGCCTGCTTATTCCATGACCGCTGCTGCCCTTGCTCGGCGGATACCTCTTCTGCTTCAACCACGACCGACTCTTCCCCCTCATCCCACGATGAGCACACGCTCTTGGCCTTATCCACTATGTCTACCAGCCGGTTGATTACCAGTTCCGGTGTATCATCGAACGGGTCCACCACGCACATCTTAAGCCGTTCCCACAGTTCTTCCGATATTTCGATTGTTTTCATCACGTTTCTCCATTTTTTCTTGGGTAACACATTGGTCCGATATATGCTGCTAACATCACTGTCTTCCAATAAAGCATACGAAATCATCCCCCAACCCCCAAAAACTTTCTCAACCCCTTGCAACCCCCGCCTCTTTTTGTCATCTTGAGCGCAGCACCGCCCACTTTTTGTCATCCTGAGCGGAGTCGAAGGACCTGGCCTGCGAACATTATTAAACTTACGCCACGTCATTGCGAGCGCAGCGCGGCAATCTCAAACCACCTATTCACTAACGACTATCGACCAACGACCATCCCCCCGTCCTCCGTCATCCGCCTTCTGTCCTCGGTCTTCAATCCATTCCCCGGTCCTCTGGGCCGGGGCGCCCGCGTGAGGTGTGCTCAATCCTTCTCCCCGCGACGTGTCGCGGGCTTGCTTTCTCAATATTCATCCAATCTCCTGCTGCAGACCTTTACCACCCTGGCCTTCACAAATCCAGGTTTTTCACCAATTTCACACATTATCCCGACCTCTCAAGGTTCTCTTAGAACAGGGATTTCGATACGAGAAGGACTGCCATCTGATACCAATTGTGATTATTTACTGCGCTGGTACATGTCATTGCGAGCGAAGCGAAGCAATCTCTGGCCTTCGAATGG
>Ga0210003_1000186_pt1 | contig 55563 bp, 48 predicted proteins | sample LantaG_FD_182804 | JGI IMG/M metagenome (GOLD analysis project Ga0210003, IMG submission 182804) | Deep subsurface microbial communities from Baltic Sea to uncover new lineages of life (NeLLi) - Landsort_02402 metaG (SPAdes) (version 2) | ecosystem: Environmental > Aquatic > Marine > Oceanic >... | reverse complement strand
GATACCGATCTCGCACCGCTGCTGTATACTCCCTCTTGCCACCTCGTGTCATCTTGCCTCCTTTTGGGTAACACTTTTTTTGAGGCAACGATACCACTTTCGGTAACAATAATTATGACGCAATTCGAAGGATTGACATTACCGTATTAATATGTCTACAATAGTAAAACTTTGCCAGCGAGGGAGAAAATGAAGTTAGTAGTTATAGGTTTTGGACAGTGCGGCAGCAGGGTTGCCGATGAGTTTGCCCGACTGAATAGAAAGGCACGCAGCCTGCGCGGAATTGAGATAATTACGGGGGCCTTCGCCGTTAATACAGATTCTGCCGATCTAAGCGGGCTATCCAGCATTAAGTCAGACTACCAGCATAGAGTCCTCATCGGGGGTCGCCGGACCGGTGGGCACGGGGTAGGTAAAATAAACGAGCTGGGCGCCGAAATAGCCAGAGAAGATGGTGATAAGGTTATAGAGGCCATCAGAACAACCCCGCGCTTCTTCGAGTCAGACGCCTTTCTGCTCGTTGCCAGTGCCGGTGGTGGCACCGGCTCAGGGACAATACCCATAGCGACCCAGCTTATCAAAGAGCGCTATGCGGACAAACCGGTGTATAACCTTATTGTTCTCCCCTTCGAACATGAAGAAACAACCGAGCAAAGGACTGTTTTTAACACGGCAACGTGTCTTAAATCAGCCAACTCAGTAGCCGATGCTATATTCCTTATTGATAACCAGAGGTATATTAGAAAAGACAGCTCGCTGAGAAATAACCTCGCCCGGATTAACGCCATGATAGTCGCCCCATTCTACAATCTGCTCTGTGCCGGCGAGGAGAAGAAAGCCAAGTACGTCGGGGCAAAGACACTTGACGCGGGAGACATCATGCAGACCTTAAGGGGGTGGACGGTAATTGGTTACGGTAAATCGCAACTGGCACAACTCAGATTGCCCTTCGTGCGGTCGCGCGATTTCCACAAAAAAAGCACCGAAATCCATAAGGGAATCGAGGCAATGGATGAAGCCATAGGCGAGCTCTCACTCAAGTGCAACCCGGCAGATGCGGGCAGAGCCCTGTATCTCGTCTCCGCACCGGCCAAGGAATTGCATATGGAGATGATTAAAGAGCTCGGTGACTATCTGAGAAGCGTAGCCTCAGGAGCCGTTATAAGAAACGGCGATTATCCCCGGGAAAGGGCCCTGGTGGATGTCACGGTGCTCCTCTCGGAATTTGGCGACGTGGAGAAAATCAGGCGATACTACACTGAATCAGCCAGCCTCATCCCCGCGATGCAAAGGAGGCAGGATGAAATAGAGAGCAAACTCCAGGGGATAGACGAATCCTCGAAGGATATACCTTCGTTGTTATAGATAGCTAGTTCAAGCCTATTTTACCAGCTTTACTACTCTGGGTAAGCAAGTTATTATATATCTGGTCAGGTAAAGCTGGTATTTATTTGTGCCTTTGGAAACCAGCCAATATAGAGTTATAATTATGGAAACGAACTAAGATGGTTTCTCAGGTCTTTTACCGGAAGTGGCGTCCTCAAACTTTAGCCGAAGTCGTTGGGCAGGAACAGGTAACCCGGACATTACTCAACGCCCTGGGTTATGGCCGGGTATCCCATGCCTATCTCTTCTGCGGGCCCCGGGGGACCGGCAAGACCAGCACGGGCCGCATTCTGGCCAAGGCAGTGAACTGCCTTACCAATAACGGCCAGGGAGAACCATGCAATACCTGTGATATGTGCCGGTCAATAACCGAAGGCCGGGCACTGGATGTTATCGAGATTGACGCCGCCAGCAACCGGGGTATCGATGAAATCAGAGCCCTCCGCGAGAAGGTCAATTACGCCCCCAACCAGGCTCGCTATAAGGTCTACATTATAGATGAAGCCCACATGCTTACCAAGGAAGCCTCTAATGCCCTGTTAAAGACCCTGGAGGAACCACCACCCCATGTCATCTTCGTTCTGGCTACGACCGAAGGACATAAGGTCCTACCCACAATCATGTCCCGCTGCCAGCGCTTTGACTTCCGGCGCATCTCCCAGGCAGATATAATTTCAAGGCTAACCCATATCTGCAGCTCGGAAGACATTAACATGGAACCAGAAGCCCTGCAGCTTATCGCCAGGAACGCTACCGGCAGCCTGCGCGACGCCGAAAACCTGCTGGAACAACTGGCCACCTACTACGGCGCCGAGGTAAGGTTCCAACAGGTCCAGTCTCTCCTGGGCATCACCGGCGACGAACGAACCAGAGAACTGGTAAAGTACATCATAGACAACGATGTGCCGGCCGGAATAGCGACTATCAACAGCGTGAGCAGCGATGGTCTGGATTTAAGGCAGTTTAGTCGGGAAATGGTAGAATACTTGAGGGCACTGCTTCTAATAAAAACCGGCTCCGCTGAAGCCGTGGACCTTACCGCTGAAGACAAGGCTGAGCTTGAGGAGTTGGCTACCAGGGCTTCCCTGGGGCAGATATTGCGAGCTGTCAAACTCTTTGGTCAGCTCGAGCTCAGCCCCGATAACTACTCCACCCTGCCTCTGGAATTAGCCCTGGTTGATTGTTCCCTATCTCTACCAGCAACCACCGCTACCCAGCCCGAACCACCGGCAGAGACACCACCGCCCGACAAGCCACTCAAGACACCCGGGTCGCCAGCGGCTAAAGCCAGGCCATCCGATACCCCACCACCAAAGGCAGCAAATACTTCCCCCACCTCCCAACAACTGGGCAGTGAGATTGAACGGCTGCGACTGAACTGGAAACTGCTTATCGCCCAGGCTCCGGAAGAGACCCAGAAGACACCGGCCGTTGCCATCCTCAGGAGTGCCGGGGTAAAGCCAGTGGCAATAGAAAATGATACCGTGGTCCTGACCTTCAAGTATCCCATTCACAAGGAGAAAATGGAGGAACTCGAGAACCAGCACGTAGTCGAGCAAATTATAAGCAACTTCCTCGGGCATCCGTGCCATGTGAGCTGCATCCACGAGCCAGAGGATAATCACCTGTTACGGGCGGCACTCAAGATGGGTGCCCAGATTACCGATACGGAGGAAAAATGAACAGGTTTATGCTGCAGCAAGCCCAGAAACTCCAGGCCCAACTGGCTAAGGCACAAGAGGAACTCAGCAGCACTGCCATAGAAGTAAGCTCAGGCGGGGGTGCCGTCAAGGTTACCATTAACGGCCAGCAGCAAATCCAGTCAGTAAAGATATCACCCGAGGTAGTAAATCCAGATGATGTCGAACTCCTCGAAGACTTGATACTGGCGGCAATCAGTGAAGCCACCACCAAATCCCAGGAAGTCGCCGCCAGGCGTCTTGAGGGATTAACCGGAGGGCTCAAAATCCCGGGGCTAACCTAAAACCGAAAGGAGAGCTAACATTGAACCAGGGCCTGATACCTACCGAAGCCGTATCCAAGCTCATCCAGGAGCTGAACAAACTGCCTGGCATTGGCCCCAAGAGTGCTCAACGACTCGCCTACCACCTGCTCCGAACCCCGGAAGAGCAAACCGGACTGCTGGTTGAAGCACTGCTGTCGGCAAAACAGAAGACCAGGCTGTGTTCCACCTGTTTTAATATTACCGACTCCGAATCCTGCTCCATCTGCCGCAGTGACCAGCGTGACCGGAGCAAGATATGCGTGGTAGAGCAGCCCCAGGACATTTTAGCCCTGGAACATACCGGAAGTTACCGCGGGCTTTACCATGTGCTCCACGGTGCTATCTCACCTACCGAAGGAATCGGGGCTGACGATTTAAGAATCAGAGAGCTGCTTGAGCGGCTGCAGGAGGGCTCAACAGATGAGGTTATTCTGGCTACAAACACCAACCTTGAGGGTGAACAAACGGCGATGTATCTCAACAAGGTAATCTCGCCTCTGGGTATCAGGGTTACCCGCCTCGCCCGGGGGTTACCTTTCGGCACCGAACTGGAATATGCCGACGATGTTACCCTGACCCGCGCCATTGAGGGAAGACAGGAGTTTTAACTCCACCCATTCACCCCAATGTTTCGCATTTCGCAAAGCCTTAAACGTTGGACAAAAGTGGTTGAAATGTCCAGGCCGCGAACCTATCAGACAGAAGCCATCATCATTAGGAAGACCAAGCTGGGGGAGGCGGATAGAATCCTTACTCTCTATACCCCCCACCTGGGTAAGCTCCAGGCGGTCGCCAAAGGGGTAAGACGTCCCAGGAGCAAGCTCGCCGGACACCTCGAGCTTCTCACCCACAGCCTGGTGTCGCTGGCCAGGGGGCGCAACCTGGATACCATCACCGGCAGCCAGACCATAAATAGCTTCCTCCCCCTTAAAAGTGACCTCGAGCTTATCTCATTTGGCCTGTATGCCACCGAACTGCTCGACCAGTTCACCGCTGACGGTATTGAAAACTACTCTCTATTCCAGTTACTGCTCCAGACGATGCATAACCTGTGCCAGGGGGGTGACAACGAACTGGCCCTGCGCTACTTCGAACTGCATTTACTTGGTAGCGTTGGCTACCGTCCCCAGCTTCAGCGGTGTGTCGCCTGTCAGTCAGCCCTGGAGCCAGTAACCAGCTGGTTCTCCCCGGCAGCCGGCGGCATATTGTGCCCCAACTGCCGCTACAGCCAGCCCCTAACCTACCCTGTCTCGGTTAGCGGGCTAAAGGTACTGCGATTTTTGCAAAGCAACGATTACCGCACCGCAAGCCGGCTAAAAATCACCCCTGAGCTATCCCGTGAGTTAGAAGACATCACGAGAAACTACATCAGATATCTTCTGGAACGAGAGCCGAAGTCAACCGCCTGGCTGGACACACTGAGGAAATAACCAAATATACCAATGTGAAACCCAGTTCACCCCTCTCAAGCCAGACTGTTTTACTACACGCTAAAGATGGCATATAATAAGAAAAATAAACGGCGGGGAGCCTAGATTAAGGTAAAGATGACTTCCAGACTGGAACGTATCGCCGAGCAGCGCCAGGAAAAGCTGGACCGAATTCGGGCCCGGGGCATTAACCCCTATCCCCACCGCTATCACCGCAGCCATACTACCCGGCAAGCTATCTCTCTGCTTGAAGAGCACGAGGCAGCACCTGAAGCGGATGTAGTGTCCATCACAGTCGCTGGCCGTATCGTAGCCCACCGAAGTATGGGACCAATATCCTTCATGGACTTACGCGATGGCTCCGGGAAAATTCAGCTAATGATAGATAAACAGTTTCTTGGAGAGACATATCGAGAACTGCTTAAAGACCTGGACATCGGCGATATTATCGGCGCAGGCGGTGTAATTTTCCGCACCAGAAGCGGCGAACCTACCGTGAAAGCAGAAAATATTACTCTCCTCTCCAAATCACTTAAGCCCCTGCCGGAGAAGTGGCACGGGCTCAGTGACGTGGACACACGCTACCGGCAGCGCTACCTGGACCTTATCGCCAACACCGAGGTTAGAGAAGTTTTCCAGGCACGGAGCCGGATTATCACCGCCATCCGCGAGTTTCTCAACCAGCGAGGGTTTTTAGAAGTAGAGACACCGGTGCTGCAACCGCTCGCTGGTGGCGCTACCGCCCGCCCCTTCGTCACTCACCATCATAGCCTCGACCGTGACCTCTATTTGCGCATTGCCCTTGAGCTCCACCTCAAACGGCTCATCGTTGGCGGTTTTGACCGGGTCTATGAGCTGGGCCGCACCTTCCGCAACGAAGGCATCTCCACCAGGCATAATCCCGAGTTTACCATGCTGGAATGCTACCAGACCTATGCCGACTACAACGATGTAATGGATACCCTGGAAGAGATGGTATCCTCTGTTACCTCCAAAATCAGTGGTAAAGACGAGGTTTTATTTGGTGATAATACCATCAACTTCAAGCCACCCTGGCAGCGCCTCGACCTGCGCCAGGCAATTCTAAAATACAGCGGCATCGACTTCGACCAGTATCCTGATACCGACTCGCTCCGGGCTGAGATGTCGCGGCTTAACATGGAGGTCGACCCTAAAAAGGACAGGGGCAGGCTTATAGATGAGCTTATCTCGACCTTTGTTGAGCCAAATTTGATACAGCCTACCTTCCTCCTGGATTACCCGATTGAGATGTCGCCCCTGGCCAAGACCAAGCCCGATAATGGCAGCGTGGTAGAGCGGTTCGAAGCCTTTGCCGGCGGTATGGAGATTGCCAATGCCTTTACCGAACTCAACGACCCCATGGAACAGAGGCAGCGCTTCCTCCAGCAGCAAGAGGAGCGTAAGACAGGGGGCGAGGTAGTGGAGACCATTGATGAAGATTTTTTGCTGGCAATGGAATATGGGATGCCGCCTACCGGCGGACTGGGTGTCGGTATCGACCGTCTCGTAATGCTCCTAACCGGCCAGCCATCAATCCGTGAGGTAATCTTCTTCCCCCAGCTCAAAGAGAAATAGTAAGGGTCATTTATTAAGACAAGCTTGAAAAGGAGTAAATACTATAAGGAGAGTTAAGCGGAAGGGGATAAAGGGGATGGGGTTAATAAAAAATCATGCTTGACCTGAAATTTATTCGGGAAAATGGAGAGGTGGTGCGGCAGGCACTATCAAGCCGCCAGGACTCGGCACCGCTGGACAAAATCCTGGAGCTTGACTCGGAGCGCCGCCAGAAGCTGGCTGAGCTGGAAGACCTGAGGCACACCCGTAAAGAGATTGCCCGGCAGAAGGGAGCGGAAGCTACAGATAAGGGACGCGACCTGCGTGGTAAAATAAGAACCCTGGAGGAAGAACTGCGAAACCTGGATAAGGGGCTGGAGGAACTACTGCTGCAGGTGCCCAATATCCCCCAGCCATCAGTGCCCGCAGGCCGGGATGAAAAGGATAATATATTGGTGCGCTCCTGGGGGGAGCCGAGGGGCTTTGATTTCGAGCCCGCCCCTCACTGGAAGCTGGGGGAATCCCTGGGCATCATTGACTTCGAACGAGGAGTAAAGCTCTCCGGCAGCCGCTTCTACGTGTTAAAAGGGTCAGGCGCTCGATTGCAGAGGGCTCTCACTTCCTTTATGTTAGACTTTCATACCGCCGAGCATGGTTACCAGGAGGTATACCCACCATTCATGGTCAAGCGGGAATGTATGGTCGGCTCGGGCAACCTGCCCAAATTTGCTGATAACCTGTACCACGATGAGGAAGACGATCTCTGGTTCGTGCCTACGGCCGAGGTGCCGCTTACCAATCTGCACCGCGATGAAATTATCCCCCCGGGGGTCCTGCCCTTATGTTACGTAGCTTACACTGCCTGTTTTCGCCGCGAAAAAATGTCAGCCGGAAAGGACACGCGGGGCATCAAACGGGGCCACCAGTTTGACAAGGTGGAGCTATATAAGCTCACCGAGCCCGCCACCTCCGGCGAGGAACTGGAGAAACTGGTCCGGGATGCAGAACAGGTCTGCCAGAAGCTGGAGCTTCCCTACCGGGTCCTGGAACTTTGCACCGCCGACCTGGGATTCGCTGCCCAGAAAACCTACGATATTGAAGCATGGGCTCCCGGCTGTCGGGAGTGGCTGGAAATAAGCTCCTGCTCCAACTGCGGCGATTTTCAGGCAAGAAGGACCAATATCCGCTATCGCCCCACCCCTGACTCCAGACCCCAGTTTGTCCACACCCTGAACGGCTCGGGGCTCGCCTTACCCCGGGTAGTCATTGCCGTCATGGAGACCTACCAGGAGGCTGACGGCAGCATCACCATCCCTGAAGTGCTGCAACCCTATGTAGGGGAGAAGGTAATTAGCTAAAGGCCTACTTGCTATATCCTTCCCGCAATATGTTTTTCAATACCTTACCACTGGGAGTCTTGGGCAAGCGGTCAACAAAATCTACCGACCCCGGCACTTTATAGTCGTCGAGCTTACCCTCACACCAGTTAATTATCTCCCCCGCAGCAGCCTTTTCTCCCGCCTTCAAGACCGCTATCGCCACCACTCTCTCACCCAGCTCCTTGTCGGGTACCCCTATCACCGCCACCTCAGAGACGGCCGGGTGCAGCGATATTATGTTCTCCACCTCCGGTGAGTACACCGGCTTACCGGCACTGGTGATGGTATCCTTCTTCCTGCCGGTGATATAGTAGTAACCTTCCTCATCCCTCGTTGCCAGGTCGCCGGTATGCAGATAGCCGCCCTCCAGCGTCCTGGCGGTTGCCTCAGGCATATTCCAGTAGCCCTTCATTATATTATCGCCCCTGGCCAGTATCTCCCCCACCTCCCCCGGGATACAGTCCTTACCCTCGTCGTTGACCAGCCTTACCTCGACATTGAGCACCTCTTTGCCACAAGAGCCAGGTCTTTTCACCTCCTGCCACGGACCCTCCATCAATGACGGCATGATGATGGCTGGTCCGCCTTCAGTTAAGGCATAGACCTGAATGATTATGTCACCAAAAATCTCATGCATCCGCCGCTCCAGCCCTTCCGGCAGCGGCGCCCCGGAATATATCATTATCCGTATGCTGCTAAGGTCATACCTGCTAATGTCAGGGTGATTAATTATCGGCACCATCATCGGCGGTACAAAGCACATCGTGGTCACTTTCTCCCGCTCAATGGCTTCCAGCACCAGCCTCGGGTCACGGGCATCCATTAACACGGTGGTGTTACCCATATAGAAATGACACCTCATATGCCATAAGCTGCCGATATGAAACAGGGGTAGAATGACCAGGTGAATATCACTGCGGTTTATGGGGAAGCAGGTTAGAATGGTATTGGCTGAGTCCACAATCTGGCTCTTATGGTTAATCATTACCCCCTTCGGCGGACCGGTGGTGCCGCTGGTGTAGAGAAGCCAGACAGTATCATTTTCATCTATAGCTACCTCAGGCTCATCGGCAGGGTAGCCCGAGAGCAGCTTCTCGTAACTTTCCGCCCCCGCCGCCTCACCGATGGCAATATAATGCTCCACCGACTCCAACCCGGGACGCAGCGAACTGATGGTATCCCGATAGTTCTCGCCGAAGACAATGGTACCCGCCCCCGAGTCATTTACAATATAGGTTATCCCCTCAGCGTCAAGGGAACTATTAATCGGCACAATAACCATACCGCCCTTGGCGGTAGCGAAATATACCTCCAGATACTGGGAGCAGTTATCCGCCAGCACCGCTACCCTGTCTCCCGGCTTAACGCCAATAGCAAGCAGGGCATTAGCCAGACGGTTCACCCGCTCATTTAGCTCCCGGTAACTCAACCTCGTGTCTTTAAAAACCAGCGCCGTCTTCCGGGGAAGTTTCATCGCATTCTGCCTCAAAATATCTCCCAGCAGCATTTTGACCTCCTTTGAACCGAGCCTGTTTCGCAGGATTATAACCCAACTTCAGCTAAAAGAAAAGCTAAAACATTTTGAAAAGCTGTCTCCTTCTGCTAGAATGAGACGCATCCGGAGGTGAAATCTTGGAGCTAATCAAGACCGACTGCATATTATGCGTCTTTGGCTGTGGCATAAATGCTTATGTTGAGGACGGCAGGCTGGTTAAGGTAGAGGGTATGACCGAGCACCCATTAAACCAGGGGCTTCTCTGCCCCCGGGGCAAGGCTCTGGTGGACTATGTTTATTCGCCGGACAGGCTTAAATACCCGATGAAAAAGGTAAACGGGGAGTGGGAGCGAATCTCCTGGGATGAAGCCCTGGATACCATTGCCGAAAAGCTGCGACAGATTAAGGATAAATACGGCGCCAGGGCGCTGGCTATCTTCTGCGGCTCGATAGGCGTAGAAAATAACGAACTGGCTGCCTTTGCCCGCCGCTTTCGCGGTGCCTACGGCACACCGAATTTCCTGTCGGTGGAAAGTAACTGCTTTCGCTCCCGCATTCTGGCCCATCAGCTAACTTTCGGCACTTTTCTCCTTGAGGAGCCGGAAAAGGCCAGGTGTGTTATTCTCTGGGGACATGACCCGGAGAACTCAAAGCCGCCGCTGGCCAGTAAGCTCTATAAGGCCCTGGATAACGGGCTGGAACTAATCGTCATCAATCCCAGGCAAATCCCGCTGGCAAAGAGGGGCATTCATATCCCGATAAGACCGGGAACCGACTGTGCCCTGGCACTGGGGATGCTTAATATCATCATCTCCGAAGGCCTCTACGATAAGGACTTTGTGGATAAGTATACGGTTGGCTTTGCTCAGCTTGCCAAGCATGTCAAGCAATATCCACCAGAGACAGTAGAGAAAGTGACCGGGGTTCCCGCCGATGATATAAGAAGGATTGCCCGAATTTTCGCCACCATCAGGCCAGCCTCCATCGTCCAGGGTATCTGCACCCTCGACCAGCAGATAAACGGCCTGCAAAGCAGCCGGGCGCTTGCCATCCTGCAGGCGGTAACGGGAAATATCGACGTTCCCGGCGCCTGGACCAATGTCCCCTTCCCCAGGCTGGGCAGCCTCCACATCAAGGTGGAGGAAGACCCGATTGGCGCCGCCGAGAATCCGTTGTTCTACCGGCTGTGGGGCAGGCAGTCCCCCTATGGCCAGACAATGTACTTTGCCGATGCTGTGCTTAGCGAGAAGCCGTACCCTATAAAAGCCCTTATTGTTACCGGCGGTAACCCGGCACTTACCCTCCCCGACTCCAACAGGATTAAAAAGGCCTTTAAGAAACTGGACTTCATGGTAGTCATTGACCTGTTTATGACCGAGACGGCCAGGATGGCAGATATTGTCCTCCCCGCCTGCTCATTCATGGAGCGCAGTGGCATCGGCTATGTCTACGGGGTAACCAGCGGGCTGCCCTACATTCTGCTCCGCAAAAAGGTGATAGAGCCGCTGGGGGAATGCTGGCCTGACTGGAAGTTCTGGTGTGAACTGGGAAGAAGAATGGGTTACCGGGACCTCTTCCCCTGGCAAACTGAGGGTGAAATAATCGAGCACTGGCTGAAACCCTCCGGACTAACGGTCAAGCAGCTATCCGAAGAGCATCCCGAGGGAATGTTCTTCGCCGAAAAGAAATATGACATGCTGGAGAAGGGTAATTTCAAGACGCCCTCAGGCAAAATTGAGCTTTACTCGGAAACACTGGCCGAGCATGGCTATGACCCCCTGCCCGTCCCTATCGAGCCCAGTCAGAGCCCGGTGAGCAGTCCTGAGCTAGCTAAGGAATACCCTTTGATTTTAACCACCGGCGCCAGAATTCCAGAATACACCCACACCCAATTTAGAAATGTGCCCGGCCTTCACCAGTCAGCCCCCGAGCCAGTAGCCGAGGTCCACCCTGACACTGCCGGAGAATATGGCATTGCTGACGGCGACACTATAGCTGTGGAAACGAGAAAGGGCAGGATAGAAATCAGGGTCAGGACTACCGAAGACCTGCTGCCCGGTGTGGTCAGTATCCCTCATGGCTGGGCGGAGGCTAATGCCAACCTACTTACTGAACTCGAGCCCCGTGACCCGGTTACCGGTTACACCGAGCTCAAAGCCCTGCTGTGCCGGATAAGCAAAGTTTGACGGCTAAAACTCGATTTTCTATACTGGACTCAAGTCTGGAGGGGTGTCCGAGTGGTCTATGGTGACGGTCTTGAAAACCGTTGTTCCCGCAAGGGGACCGTGGGTTCGAATCCCACCCCCTCCGCCACCAACATCACCCAGCCCTCCCGTACTTAACCAGACCACTAACCGCTCTCTCAGGAAGAGGATAGACAAAATCCTGCCCTCCCCAAAAAAATCCCCAAAAAAGTATTGACAAACTGAAAAAGGATGCTATAATACTCTAAAGTAAATGAGCGTTTATTCACTAGCATCTGACAACTGGTTGACTCAGGGGAGATATTGGCCTCTTTGGCAAGGTAGCTAAGGTTATATTGTTGCTTCAATTATCGTGCGAGTCAGATTCAGACCCTCACTACGCGGGGGATGTTTACTATCGTTCTTTATTATAGTAATATACCCGTCAGTAGCCTAAGAAAGCCAGGCGAATTATAGAGGGGGTGGTAAATGAGATAACATGCTGAGATCTCGCAGGCCAAATCTTACAAGGAGGAAGCAAGTGAAAAAGGGAAGATTATCAGTATTACTAGCCAGTATTTGTTTAGTCCTGATAGTGGCTGCTTTGCCCTTTATGGCGGCTTGTGCCGCACCGACGCCAACCGCCGAGGAGGTGGTGGTGGGTGTTCCCATAGCCCGAGGATATCCGGACGGCATAAATGCGGAAAGGGGCGTAACCCTGGCTGCTGAAGAGATTAACGCCGCCGGGGGCATCGATGTCGGCGGGGTTAAGCATCTCGTCAAACTGGAGATAATGGACGACCGTGACCTGGAGGCCGGCGTTCCGGTAAGTGAAGCCCTCTTAGTTGTCGAGAAGCTGATTCTGGAGAAAAATGCCAACTTCATTGTTGGTGGTCCTATTCGCTCCGAAGCAGCGCTGGGGGTTATGGACCTGCTTTCCGAGCACAAGACGATATCAATCCTGTCCGCCGGGGTCTTGACTCCCGCGTATGAGGGAACAATAGCCGGAGATTACGATAAGTATAAGTACTGCTTCAGGACAACCGGCAATGTCGTTCCCATGGTGGGTGAAATAGTCGACACTCTGGAGTCGATTAAAGCCGACAAAGGGTGGGACAAAATCTACATCATGGTGCAGGATGTTGCCCATGCCCGTGCCTCTGGTGATGCCATAAAAGGCAGCCTGGAGAGCAAAGGCGGCTGGGATATCGCCGGGTATGACGTATATCCCACCGGCAGTACCGATTTTTCGATAGGACTACTCAAGGCTAAGAAAGCTGGGGCCCAGTTCTTGTTCATCTGGTTTGACATGCCTGAGGCTTCAATTCTGATGAAGCAGTGGTACGACATGGAACTGCCGTCACTACCTCTTGGCTACATCCACGCGCTTAAAGATGCCGCCAGTTGGGATGCGACCGATGGCAAGTGTGCCTACTCAGTGTGTGTTTACGCCAAGGCCGGCTGCGTGGCTACTCCCGCAATCCCGTGGAGCTCCAAATTCATTGATGCTTATAAGGCAAAATTCGGTACCGAACCGGAGAACGAGTGGTGTTCAACCAGCTACACAGTGCTCTACATCCTGAAGGATGCCATTGAGCGCGCGGGAAGCCTTGACTCCGATGCGGTAATAACGGCGCTGGAGCAAACAGACATGATGGGGACTTACGGCAGGGTGAGGTTTGACCCGCAGAGCCACCAGATTGTCTATAGCACTGACCCGGCCGAGGGTGCGGTTGGTTTGTGGGCACAGTGGCTGGACGGAAAGAGGGTAGCCGTCTTTCCCACGGCAATAGCTACTCAACCCCTGGCACTTCCGCCCTGGATGGAGTAGATAAAAACGCCCTGACTAAACCCGATAAAGGATAGTATAGATTAGAGGCTTAGGTAGAGTTGTAAAATGGACATACTTATCTACGGTATTGTAAACAGTGTTGTCTTTGCCTTAATAGCGGTGGGGTTCACCCTGGTTTATGGGATAAGCCGACTGCCTAATTTCGCCCACGGTGCGTTATACATCCTGGGCGGATACATAACCTGGAACTTCCTCAATAAGCTGGGACTAAACTATGCCGTGGCTATTATCCTCTCCATAATCATCGTCGCCCTTATTGGGGCTGCCATGTACCGGTTTCTCCTGATGCGGGTAAGAGGTATGCCTGATTCAGAGATTATTGCCTCATTCGCTATCGGCCTGGCAATAATGGAAGGCCTACGCTGGGGAGGGTTCGTCGGTCAGGCTTACATTCTTCCGGTGTTTATTGAAGGGGCAGTGGATATAGCCGGGACACCGATAGATTTCCAGCGGCTCATTATCGTTGGGGGAGGACTGGCGGTAGTGGCTTTTCTCTGGCTCTTTACTCACTATAACAAAGCGGGGCTAGCCCTGAGGGCCATAGCCCAGGATGAACGGGCAGCCATGATGCTGGGCATAGATTCCGACCTCGCCGCAGTCCTCGCCCTGGCGTTAGGGTCAGCTCTGGCGGGGATAGCTGCTATAGCAATACTTCCTCTAGGAAACATAACCGTAGAGACAGGATACAATGTGCTAATCTACGCTATCGCCGTGTGTATCATTGGTGGGCTGGGGAGTTGGCCCGGGGCGATACTGGGGGCTTTCGTGCTTGGTTTTGCGCAAATACTCACCGTAGCCTATATCGCCCCCCAGTGGCAGATGGTAGTGGTTTTCCTGGCAATTATTCTAACGCTCATTCTCCGGCCTTCGGGACTTTTCGGAAGGCAAAAGGAGCTTGAGGAAAGGGTCTAAAATTGGAGTCAAAGGCTAGACGCAAGGAGAGGTTAGACCGGGGTATAAAAGTGCGGACGGAGGGCATATATGCTGTCTCTTCATTAAAAGAGATGACATATCTACTGGCGCCACGCCTGCTCTTGATTTTAGGGCTGCTGATAGCCCCTCTGGTGGTGCCCAGTATGTACTGGCAAAGGGTCATCTGCATGACATGCATTTTCGCCCTGCTTGCCCTGGCCTTTGACTTCTTAGCCCATCATGTTGGTATCGTTTGCCTGGGTGGAGCCCTCTTTATCGGGCTCGGTGGATATATATCCGGGATTCTAAATTCATCCTTCGGGCTCCCCCTGGTACTGACTATTCCCATTGCCACGCTGGGCGGCGCCTTAATCAGCACCTTACTCCTCCTCCCCTGCCTGCCAGTGCGAGGCATCTACTTCGCCATCGTAAGCCTCATGTATCCGCTGATGCTATCCAGAATCATTGAGGCCCTGGGCCTTTTCGGAGGTACTGATGGCATCGCCGGGCTTACCACCTTTCCCAATATATGGGTTGACCAGTATCTCATCATCGGAGTAGTGCTTATTGCCGTGTTTAGTTTAAGACGACTGGTCAATGAAGATATCGGGCTGGTGTTACGGGGCATAAAGGACAACGACCAGGCAGTCAAGGCTTCAGGGATGAACATAACCTGGTATAAGGCTCAGGCGGTATTCCTTGCCGCCACAATAGGCTGTTTTGCCGGTGCCTATCTCACCCACCTTTACGGGTGGGTTGGGATATCGCTATTCGGCCTGGACTTCTCTATACTTCCTATTGCCGCCACCGTGCTTGGTGGCATGGGCACCCTGGTTGGCCCGGTACTGGGGGCTTCCATACTAACCCCGCTGTCTGAGATGCTGCGTGCCCTCGGTCCCCTAAGGATAGTCTTCTACTGTCTCATTCTGGTCGGGTTCATCCTGTTCAAACCAGAGGGGTTGATGAATTATTTCCAGCGCAAATACCACCAATTTGAGCACTGGATAGAGGTGTAAGCTATGAGTGAAGAAATCATCCTCCAGGTTAGAGAAGTCAGCCGGGCATTCGGCGGGATAAAAGCGGTAGATAATGTCAGCCTTGAGCTGGCCAGAGGTGAAATTCTGGGGATTATTGGTCCCAACGGCTCGGGAAAAACCACGCTGGTCAATCTCATCACCGGTTTCATAAAGAAGGACTCGGGCAGCGTTTTTTTTAAGAACCGGAATATTACCAAGTTACCCCCTCACAGAATCGCTGACCTTGGCATCGCCCGAACCTTCCAGATAATGAGGCCGTACCACAGCCTGCCCGCATACAAAAACCTTATCGTGCCCCTCTACTCACCCCGGGTTAAACGGGCCAGCGGGGGTAAGCTCGGGGATAGGGATGCCGTGGCAATAGACCTGTTAGAAGAAATCGGTTTTGAGCGCGATGCCTATGTCCCATATAAGCTTGCCTCTTCTCTCCCTCTGGGGTATCTAAAACGCCTTGAGCTTGCCCGGTGTCTGGCACTGAGACCTGAAGTGGTTCTCTGCGACGAAGTCTTCTCCGGCTTAAGCATGGCTGAGATAGCAACCATGGTCCCCATTGTGGAGAAGCTGCAGATGAATGGGATTACCATTATGATGATTGAGCACCGGTTAAGGGAGCTTTTCCAGCTGGCTAACCGGGTGATCGTAATGAATTTTGGTGAAAAAATCGCTGATGGCATTCCTGAGGAAGTCATGGCAGACAAGAAGGTCAGGGAGGCCTACCTGGGAACAGAGGTGACGTAAGCTATGCTTGAAATCAAGGACCTTATGGTATTTTACGAAAACGCACTGGCGATAAACAATGTTAGCATGACCTGTAAAGAAGGTAAAATCACCGGCGTTTTCGGGTCAAATAGCGCCGGCAAATCAACCTTGATGTATACCATCTCGGGAATAATCTTGGACATAAAGAAAAAGGAGGAGATGCGGGGTGGGGAGAGAATAACAGTACTCGGTGAAATATGGTTCAACGGGGAAAACGTTATAAATGTCAAGCCCAGTGACCGAGCGAGGAAGGGAATCGTGCTTTGTCCCGAAAGACGGCGCATTTTCCCGGAAAGCAGTGTTCTAGAAAATCTTAAAATAGGTGCCTACCTGGCCAACCGGACACAGGCAAAAAAGACGCTTGATTATGTGTTCAACCTCTTCCCGGCGTTGAAAGAGTTAAAGAGCAGAAACGGCGGTTTCTTAAGCGGAGGTGAGCAGCAGATGCTGGCCACGGGCCGGGCGCTGATGGCCCAGCCCAAATTGTTATTGCTGGACGAGCCCCTGCTGGGACTGAGCCCCGCCATTGAAATAAGACTGGCCCAGGCAATAAAGGAGATTAACCGGCAGACCGGGATTACAATATTAATATCCGAACAGTATGCCAGACCAATCCTGCCGATAATAGATTATGGCTATGTAATGGAAAACGGGGGAGCTGTCCTCGAGGGCACCCCTGAAGAGCTGGCGGATAATCCAGATGTGAAGGCAGCTTACTTCGGAATGTAGTTTTCCGGCAAGGATGAAGGAGGCGGTATGGAAGTCGCAGTAAAAGCAGGCGAACGGGTGATTTCTGGTCTCGAGCAGATGCGCGAGCAACATCCCGATAAGCCGGCCATAATCTATCTGGGTGAGGTCTTTACTTACGCCAGAATAAAGGAACTAACCGACAGATTCGCCACTGCCCTCTACGATTTAGGGGTCAGAGATAACGATAAGGTCATGATTTACATCCCCAATTGCCCGCAGTTCCTTACTGCCTACCTGGGGGCTCAGCAAATCGGAGCGATACCGGTACCTATTTCCCCCATCTATACACCCGCCGAGATTACATACCTAATCAACGATTCTGGAGCGGAGACCATCCTCTGCCAGGATACGAACTTTGGTTATGTAAAAGAGGTCTTTCCGGAAACCTGCCTGAAGAGGATTATCGTTACCAACCTGGTGGATTTACTTCCGTGGTGGAAGCGGGCTATTGGTGAGATGTTTGACAAAATTCCCAATGGAGCTGTTGAGCGGGGCGAAGAGGTATATTTCTATAGAGACCTGATACGCAAGCACCTGCCCCAGCCACCGCAGATAAGCATCGACCCGGCGGAGAAAATCGCTTCCCTGCTCTACACCGGCGGTACTACCGGCTTTCCCAAGGGAGTACCCAGCACCCACGGTAAAATGCTGGTCTCCATTCACAACTACCGGGACCTAAGCAAGGACTACATAAAACCAGAAGAGGATGTAATGATTATCGTGAATCCTCTCTTTCACATGCTGGCTGAGGAAGCGACTCTGGGCTGGGGCATAAGCAAAGGTGTTCCCGTCGTGCTGATGCCGACGCCTCAGGTAGATTCTATCTTAGAGGCAATACAACGGTATAAGGTGACCGTGTTTATCGGCGTACCTACCCTTTACCGTATGATTCTGGAAAATGACCGGGTAGACCTGTATGACCTAAGCTCACTGAAATACTGCTGGTGCGGCGGCGACGTACTGCCAAGCGAGGTTTTCAACCGCTGGCGAAACAAGTTCCATACGCCCATTTACCAAAATTATGGTTCCACAGAAACCGCCTGTGTTACCCTGAGTCCGCTGGGCAGGGAACCCACAGCAAAAAGCATCGGGCTCCCGATACCTTCCAAGAGAGTCAAAATTGTGGACCCCGATACCCTGGAACCGGTGCCACCAAACACCCCCGGCGAGATGCTGGTTACCTACGAATATATAACCAGGAGCTACTGGAACAAGCCAGAAGAAACTGCCGAATGCTTCGTGGAAATAGATGGAGACCTCTGGTACAGAACCAAGGACTTTGGTCAGATTGACGAAGAGGGGTTGATATCCTATACGGATAGAAGTGCCGATATTATCAAGCACAAGGGATACCGGGTCTCCTGTTCAGAGATTGAGGCGGTATTACAAGACCATCCCTCCGTAATAGGAGCCTGCGTTGTAGGTGTGCCCGACCCGAAAGTCGGGGAGCGGATTAAAGGAATGGTTGTGCTCAAGGAAGATGCCAGGGGAGTAGGCGGTACCGAACTTATTAAATGGTGCCGGGAAAGGCTTGCTCCCTACAAAATCCCCCAGTATATAGAGTTCAGGGACATGCTGCCTAAATCCAAGGTAGGTAAGCTGCTCAGGCGTGAGATAAGGGATGAGGAACGGCGGCGGATGAATACAGGGAAAAAATAAGCCGGAATTTTGTGCCAAATTTCAGGACAAAATGGCTTGACAAAAAAACAGAAGGGTGGTAATCTGTATTTAGGTAAATGAACGTTTATTTACCAATATTCAGCAGCCAACCCGCCCCGGGGTCGTTGGGATAAGGGAAATGACTGGAAAGCAGAGCAGGGGTGCCCAGACACGCGAGGGCATACTGGTAGAAGCCGAAAGGCTGTTTTACTCTACGGGGTTTGACAGAACCAGTATGAGAGATATAGCCACCGCCTGCGGTTGCTCTCAGGGCAACATTTACAATCACTTCGAAAGCAAGGAAGAGGTCCTTTACGTGGTGTGTTCGAACGAGATGCAGCGGTTGATTAGCATGCTTGAGCCTCTGGAAAATGACGATAACACCAGTCCGGTTGAGCAACTAAGGGTTTTTATCGAAAGGCACGTGGAGCACACCCTGGCCCCGCCCAAAGGAGAACTGCTGCATTTTGACATTGAATTAAGGCATCTTTCCCCTCCTCACCAGGTAGAAATTATTAAGCTTCGCGATGCCTATGACCGTATCCTGAGGAAAATCATCCGGCGCGGTGTGGATGCTGGTCTCTTTGGCAAGATAGATGAGAAACTGGCTAATTATGCCATTGCCTCAATTATCGTGCGAGCCAGATTCTGGTACTCGCTACAGGGAGAGCTGTCTCTCACCGAACTCTCGAATGGCATATTTAAATTTCTTCTGAGTGGGCTTAAGCCCGGAGTAAAGAACCAGCAGCAGGTCAAAATGGCTTGACAACCTTGACCGCCAGCAGTAATATGTCACCAGTAGAACGCCGAGCAAATTTTGTGACATATTAAACAGGTTAAGGAGCGGCAAAATGGGTGCATTACGTTTTAGCGACCTTGAAGGTGTACGGGAATATCTTGAACCCCGGACCACAGCCGAGGCCTGCTCCCTGCTCTCGCGATACGGGGAAAAGGCAAAGGTAATTGCCGGTGGCACCGGTCTGACAGACCGGATAAAGAGGGAGCGTAAAAGCCCCGAAGTCCTCATCAACCTCATGGCTATTCCCAACCTGGATGACATCAGCCCTATCGGGGAACAAGGCCTGAAAATAGGAGCCCTGGCTACCCTTTTCAACCTGGAAAGGTCGCCAACAGTCCGGGGGAAGTATTCAGTAATCTCTAAAGCCATTCAAGGAATACTATCGGAAATTGTCCCGGAAAGATGGGCATACTACATGACCACGATAGGCGGTGCGCTGTGCGCTACCGCTTCCTCGTCACATATTGCCCCGGCACTGATTATATTAGGTTCAAAGGCAAAGATACAGGGACCCAAGGGGTGGAGGACGATTCCCCTCGAGGAGTTCTTCACCGGTGAGGGGCAGACTATCCTTCAAAATGATGAAATACTCACCGAGATTGAGGTCCAGAACCCACCGCCGGATGCCGGCCTGGCATACATTAGAAGCGAGGCTGCAGAAGATGCCCCGGCGGTTAGTGTGGCCGCCCTGCTTAAACTGGACCCGGGGCATACCACGGTGGAAGAGGTCAAGATAGCCCTTGGTGCTGTCGCTCCCACACCGATTAGAGCCCGTAACGCAGAGGAGGCAATCAAGGGGAAGGGCATTGAGGAAAGGGTACTGAGGAAAGGGGCCCGGGTTGCCGGCGGTGAGGCTACCCACGGACAGGATGTAGTCAAGAAATTGGTAGGCGAGGCCCTCTTACAGGCCGTTGAGGATGCTGTAGGCGACTTTGCCCTGGGTTACTAACGAATCAGGACCTGGTACAGGTATTCTGAACTGAATAGAGGAGGCAGGTTAAAATGCTGGTGGAGGAAAAGTTTACCCTGGCCGCACCAATCCAGAAGGTCTGGGATTTTAGTATCGACCCCAATAATTTGGGGGCGTGTGTGCCCGGCCTGGAAGAGGTTAAGCAAGTTGACGACAGGACCTACATAGCTACGGTCGCAGTAAAGGTTGGCCCCATCAAGGCGAGGTTTAAATTCAATGTAGGCATAACCGAGATGGACCCGCCGCGACACCTGAAGTCAGTGGCCCACGGTGCTGACACCGGCCTGGCCAAAGGGGGCAACTTCAGTATGGAAGCCGATGTTGATTTAAGAGAAATCTCGAAGGACGAAGTGGAGTTCTCCTACCGGATGGTGGTGAATATAGTGGGTAAGTTTGCTACCTTTGGTGAGAGGGTAATGAGGGCAAAAGCAAAGGAGCTGGGCTCCGTATTCGTGCAGAATGTCAGGGAGAAAATCGAGACCGGGACAGCTTAAGTCGGTAAATTTGCTAAAGAAGGGGGGGGCCCGGAAAAGTGGCAAAGTGTCTTTATATAGGAGTAGAGTGCCTGCTCGAGACAAAGGGGAAATGTGGTAAAGCGGCCAAATGTCCCTATGCCCGAAAGTTGATGACCGGGAGGCAGGTCAAAAACCTGAAGGAGTATTTCATCAAGTTCACTGAAGAGCAGGCACTGGCAGCAGGAGTTTCAGGCAAAAGCGAGGTTCAGGGTCGAGAACCGAAAAAGATAGCAGCAATGCCGTTTCCATCTACTACAGGTTGAGAGGAGAAGTATGAGAGAATTTGAATACCTTCGGATGAATACGCTGCAGGAGGCGTGTTCTCTGCTCTCCGAGTATAAGGATGAAGCGAAAGTACTGGCTGGCGGCCAGTCTTTGCTCACCCTGCTCAAGTTGAATATGATAAGCCCTTCCTACCTGATTGACATCAAGTTTATCCCGGAATTGAACTACATGGACTTTGATGAAAAAGAAGGTTTGAAGATGGGCGCTCTGACTACCCACCGCACTGTTGAAAAGTCGCCACTACTAAAAGAGAAATTCCCGGTTCTCCCGGAGACAGAGCTGGTAGTAGCCTCAGTTCAAACCCGAAACTGGGGTACTATCGGGGGGACCCTTGTCCATGCTGACCCGATAGGAGATATCGCCCCCCCTCTAATTGTGTTGGACTCCAGGGTAAAGCTCATCAGCGCAGATGGCGAGAGAACCGTCCCCCTCGCAGAGTTCTTCGTCGACTTTTTCATGACCGTTGTCGAGGAAAACGAGCTGCTCTGCGAAATCCAGATACCGGCCCTGCCGGCCCGCACCGGTGTTGCCTATCAGAAGTTCAGCACCATTGAAGCAGGTATAAAGATTGCCGGAGCCGCCGCTATGGTGAGCCTGGATGATGGGCTATGCACAGATGCCAAGATAGCCCTCAGTGCCGTGGCTCCGGTCCCGATGAGAGCACTGGAGGCAGAGGCGATACTAAAGGGTAAACCGCTGGATGATAAACTGATTGAGCAGGCCGCGCAGGCAGCGGCGGCGGAGGCAGACCCGGTAACCGATATGCATGCCACCGATGAATACAGAAGAGAACTGGTGAAGGTCCTTGTAAAGCGAGCCGCAAAAATGGCCCTGGAAAGGGCCAGGGCAGCCTAGCGTTGCACAGGTTGAACAGGAGGTAGTTCTAACATGGAACTTGCAAAAAAATGGATAAAAGTCACGGTAAACGGGGAGCCCCGTGAGCTATTGATAAAGCCAAACATTACTTTACTTGACTTACTGCGGAACCATTTGGGGCTGACCGGAACCAAAATGGCTTGCATCAGCAATTCTTGCGGTGCCTGCACCGTCATCCTTGACGGCATGGCGGTCAAGTCATGCTCAATACTGGCAATGCAGGCAGAAGGCAACGAAGTCCTCACTGTTGAGGGACTGGCCGAGGGAGATAAGCTCCACCCTCTCCAACAGGCTTTCATCGACCATGCTGCCTTTCAGTGTGGGTTCTGCACGCCGGGGAAACTTATGTCAGCCAAGGCACTACTGGACGAGAATCCTCAACCGACCGAGGAGGAACTGAGGAGAGACATGGAAGGCAACCTGTGCCGCTGTACCGGCTACAAGAAGTATATTGAGGCTATAATGGATGTTGCCCAGCATCCTGTAAAATATAGCGCAAAGGAAGGTTAAAAATGGCAGAATATCGTGTTGTCGGTAAAGGGATACCACGCAAGGACGGCATCGAAAAGGTTACCGGTGAGGCGAAGTATACCTTCGATGTGACACTACCCGGGATGCTGCATGCCAAGATTCTCCGCAGTGTGCAGGCCCATGCCAGGATTATAAACATCGACACCAGTGAGGCAGAGAAGCTGCCCGGAGTCAGGGCAGTGATTACGGGGAAGGATACGCAGGGAATGAGGTTCGGCTTCGTCGATACACCGAGATATCCCGCTGAGCAGCCCGTCATCGCCGAAGAAAAGGTACGTTTCATCGGTGAGTCAGTAGCGGCGGTAGCCGCTGTCGACGAAGATACAGCTAACAAGGCCTTGGACCTGATTGAAGTAGAGTACGAACCTATCCCGGCGGTATTCGACCCTGAAGAAGCAATGAACGAGGGGGCACCCCAAATTCACGGAGAGCAGATTCCGGAGCCGGGCAGAAAGTGCGCCTGGCAGGACTGGGGAGTGGCGAGGGCAGCACGCTCCTACAAGCCGGTAAACAACATCGGTGCCGCGGTTAATATCAGCTACGGGGATAGTGAAAAGGGATTCAGCGAAGCGGACTATATTCGAGATGACACCTGGGTCATTCCCCGGACAAACCATGCCTGCATGGAGCCTCACGGCGCAGTAGCCAGCTACCACCCCCTTACCGGGCACCTGGACCTCTGGCTAAGCCACATGGGCTACGAGCTCAAGCGGTACTGGATATCCAAGACCCTGGGAATACCAATAAGCAAGCTGAGGGTTCACAAAACCTTTATCGGGGGTGCCTTTGGTGGTAAGGCCCAGGTATTCGACCACGAGATAATAGCCGCCTTTCTCTCGCGCAAACTCGGCAAACCGGTGAAGTTAATCCTCCCCAGGGACGAGGTGTTTACCTCCACCAATAACAGTGTCGCCTTGAAGGTCAATGTCAGGAAAGGCGTTAAGAAAGACGGGACGATAGTAGCCCAGCATGTGAAGCTAATCAGTGATATGGGGGCCTATCGAGGCAGTGTGCCGGTATGCCTGTTTCTCTGTCACTCCATGCGCGACTCCATCTACAACATACCCAACCTGACTCACGAGGGTGTGGGGGCTTACACCAACAAGTCGACAACTATGGCCAAGCGAGGACATGGTTCTCAGCAGATGACCACCGCCATCGAGTCCCAGATGGACTGGATAGCTGAGGACCTGGGGCTGGACCCGGTAGAGTTCAGGTTGAAAAACCTGAGAAAGAAAGGTGATGTCCTGGCCAACCGGGATACCCTGAACAGTTTTGGCCTCCCCGACTGTGTCAAGAAGGCCATTGAAGCTTCGAACTGGAAGGAAAAGAGGGGAAAGCTGGGTCCCGGGCACGGCATTGGCCTGGCAGTGAGTTCTATGTTTAACGGCTCCGGGTACTGGCCCTTCACCGCTGGCTCTATCGTGAGGATGAACCACGACGGCACCGTCACCCTTTACATGGGCCAGGCGGAGTTTGGGCAGGGACCGACTACCACGACCTGCCAGCTGGTTGCCGAAGAGCTGGGGTTGGAAGTGGAAGACGTAAATCTTATCGATGGCGATTCCGAGCTCTGCCAGTTCGACTACAACAACTTCCTCAGCGGCGGTATGTTTGTCAGCTGCAAGGCCTGCCTGGTAGCCGCCCAGGACTTAAGGCAGCAGGTACTGAAGGTCGCCGCTGAGATGCTGGAAGAAGACGCTGAAGACCTGGATATGCTGGAGCGTCGTGTCTACATCAAGGAAGACCCTGAGGAAGGGGTAGCCTTCGACGAGATACTCAGATACAGCATCCAGAAACACGGCGGGGACCCTCTCATTGGCAAAGGCTTCTGCAAGCCGGTGCCGGAGATAGAATTCTATCCCAGCCTGTCAAAAGGGTCGGGCCGGTGGACAGACGCTTACAGCTTCACCGCCACTGTGGCCGAGGTGAGCGTGGACGCGGAGACAGGCAGGACCAAGGTAGAACATATATGGGTCGGTGACGACTGCGGACGCGAAATAAACCCCCTGATATGTGAAGGGCAGCTTCAGAGCCAGGCGGTTATGGGCATGGGAGATGCCCTGTTCGAGGACGTAATGTTTTCCGAGGGGCGAACAATTAATGCCAACTTCGTTGATTACGAAATCCCGAGGGCATTTGATATCCCCGAGATAACAATAATTGATGCCTCTGACCCTGACCCCAATGGACCCTTCGGTGCCAAAGAGATTGGAGAGTGCGCTCGTGCGGCGGTGATTGGCTCTATAGTCAATGCTGTCTATGACGCGACCAAGGTCAAGGTCGACAGTCTCCCCCTGCATCCGGAGAAGATTTTCCGCGGGCTGCAGGAGAAAGCCAAAACGTAATTTCAGTAGGTACTGCCTAACGGAACCTCTGTAAAGAGCAGCGTCTTTTTAAAAAGACGCTGCTCTTAAATTTAGACGACAATGACTCTTTCAGCCACCACCTAGTGCGGCTCAACCGAGACCTCATTTAACCTCGCAAAACCCATCGGGTTTAAGCGGTAACCCCTAATGTAGGGCTTGACCAGAACATAGTTTTGCCCGAAGTATAACGGCACGCAGCAGGCATCCTCAACCAGCCTCTGTTCCGCCTGCTGGTACAGTAACAGGCCCGGTTCATTATCCGTCTCTACCCCTGCCATCGCCAGTAAAGCATCGACCTCGGGGTTAGTGTACCCACCATAGTTATTATCGGCATCGCTGGAAAATAAGATGTCCAGAAAATCCTGGGGGTGGGGGTAATCAGCCACCCACCCCATATAAAACATCTCATCCTGCTCCTGCGCAAGATGATAGAGGAATCTCGGCGGCTCCAACTGCCTCACCTTTACCTCAACCCCCAGGTTCTGCCGCCATTCACAGATGATAGCTTCCAGTCCCTGTGATATCACCCCCCCCCAGCCACTGGTGGTAATGGTGAGCGGCGGTAATCGGGACACATCACCATAGCTGGACAGCTTAATTAGCTCCCTTGCCTCATCTACATCAAAGCCCAGTCCCGACAGGCCCTCATTGTAGCCGGGCATGCCCGGAGGCAGGATACCATCCGCTCGCTGCGCCATCCCCCTGAATACCAGAGACACCAGCTTATCCTTATCAATAGCCCGGCTGAAGGCACGGCGAACATTGACATCATCAAACGGTGGTCTCCCGCAATTAAAACCAATGTAGAAAAAGCTCAACTCGGGCACTACCTGAAGCTCACCGTAAAAGGGGCCGGCCTTATCCAGAACCTTATCAATATAGACCTCACCGACGCCGGTAATATCTATCTCTCCCGTCTCATACATATTCATGGGCACCCCACCCCACAGCTCAAAAACGACATAGGCCACCTTAGCCTGTTCCCCGTAGTAAAGCTCGCTGCGCTCCAGGACAAGCCGACTCCTCCTGTCCCACTCCTTAAGCTTGAACGGACCGGTCCCGTTGGGGCTCTGCCACCACTGCCCACCCGATGCTACATTAAACCTATCAACGACAAAGGCAGTGGGATAGGTAAGCTTGGACAGGAAATAAGACCTGGGAGCATCTATCGTTACCTCAAGGGTCCCGTCATCAATAACCTTCACCCCGCTAATTTCGCTACTCTCACCGGCCAGTACCTCATTTACCCCCACAATATCACCCAGATAGGTAGCCGCCGTTCGAGAGCCCGTAGCCGGAGCACAGGCACGCTCCCAGGAGTATTTAAAATCTTCAGCCCTGACTTCTCTGCCGTCATGAAATACCACGTCCTGGCGCAGATAAAAGGTATAGGTCGTGCCATCATCACTGACCTCCCACGACCGGGCAATATCAGGTGCCGGCTCCAGGTCATCATCAAGGCGGAGCAGCCCGCTAAATAGCTCCATAATATACTCGTGGGAGGTCATCTCGCCGGAAACCGCCGGGTCAAGGGTCAGCGGGTCAATACCATAAAGACTAAGAACATCCTCCTGGGAAACTGCAGGCTGACAGCCACCAACAAGCAGACCACATAGGAGTAAGACTGAAAGCAGAATATATAAGGCCTTTTTCATCATTCGGCTCTACCTTTAAAACCAGGCCGGCGCCGGCTGCATCACCAGTCCTTCACCAGTCTGGTACTGCCTGGTAACATAATCACGCCACAAAGCATCCAGCCCTTCTGTATCAAAGCCATAAACCTTTTCCAGGGCTCCGTCATAGGTGCTGCCTTCGCTTAGAGTACTGAGCAGCTCAAGCATCTTTGCCTGCCCGTAACTGCTAAGAAGAAAATCAACCAGGCTGTAGCTCTGGGCATAAGAAAGCGTAGACTGTTCGGTATAAGCGGAAAACGGGCTGGCCAGGCTGCACACCGAGATAAGGCTATCTTCAGCCACCGCCTCAGCAAGACGGCTGGCAAAGCGGGGGTCTAACAGTCCCTCGGTGTGCATCGCCAGACCTTCATCAAGCCAGGCAGGGAGACCACTGTAGGGATTAAGCGTCATCTGATGGATAACCAGATGGGTCAGCTCATGGGCAACTGCTCGCCTGCCCCACTCAATATTAGCCGGGGATATCCCGATAGCGATGGTGCCATACCGGGTAAAGGCTACCCCCCCGGTCCACTCCTGGGGATAAATCATCGCCCCTCTCAAGTCCTCGGGGTCGGCATAGATATAGAGCCTGACCGGTTCCCCCAGTTCAGCCCCGGTGTCCCGGGCCAGTTGAGCCAGCGCCTGCTGGGCTGTCGCCATCAGTTCCTGCCCGAAGGTGCCGCCCCCTTCATACCAGTATACTGTTACATCACCCCGGGTCAGACTGCGCCACGAGTAACGAAGGTCGTCAAACCGCAACCGAGCCGGAGGCGTTTCAACCTTATCACCCCTGGTATCCTTCACCAGCCACCAGTATTCAACACCGGAGCCGGGGGGGAGTCCTCCAATTTTTACCATTTCCAGAGCCCAGTTAACCTCAACCTCGTTAGCAGGCACAAACTCAATATAGACCTCGCTGGTTACTTCAGCAAAACTCACCCGCTCAATCTGATAGCACAGGCGAATATCACTGACATCAACATCACTCCGAACAGACAAGCTAAAGGTAAGTCGGGAGGGAAACTCCATCTGGGTCCGGCTCTCCAGCACCTCCAGTCTGCCCTGCGCCTGTGCCAGGCCCGGATCCAACGAAACCAGAAGTAAGCAAAGGACCAGGGTTAATGCAGCGGCTCTTTTAACCATTCTTATCACCCATATTAGACCTGAGGTAAGCAGTTATAAAATCGTCCAACTCCCCATCCAATACAGCATCAGTATCGCCGCTCTGGTAACCTGTGCGGTGGTCCTTCACCATCCTATACGGCTGAAGCACATAGCTCCTGATTTGATTGCCCCAGCCCGCAGTGACATGCTTTCCCTTGAGTTTGTCTCTTTCCTCAGCTTGTTTTACCAGCTTCATCTCCAGCAGGCGAGCCCGGAGTATCTTCAGGGCACTCTCCTTGTTACGGTGCTGAGAACGCTCATTCTGGCAGGTAGCCACCAGCCCCGTGGGCAGGTGGGTGAGTCTAACAGCACTGCTCGTCTTCTGCATATGCTGCCCTCCCGGCCCACTGGACCTGAAGGTATCAACCCTCAGCTCCTCGGGCTCAATCTTGACATCAACATCGGCTTCCGCCTCGGGCATAACCTCAACGAGGGCAAAAGAGGTATGCCGGGCATGGTCAGCATCAAACGGCGATAGTCTGACCAAACGGTGCACCCCGCGCTCCGACTTCAGATAGCCACATACATAATCGCCACCAACCGCGATAATCGCGCTCTTTATGCCCGCCTCTTCGCCAGGAGAAACATCCAGCACCTCGGCCTGATAAGCATGGCGCTCAGCCCAGCGAAGATACATCCTCATCAGCATCTGCGCCCAATCCTGGGACTCCGTACCCCCGGCCCCGGCATGAATCGCCAGGATAGCATTTCTGGCATCATACTCACCACCAAGAGCCATCTGAAATTCCAGTCTATCGAGATGAGAGGTTATCTTTTCCATCTCAGACTGAATCTCTGCCTCCAGCGAAATATCTTCCTCCTTAAGCGTCATATCAATCAGTTCCGCAACATCAGCCACCCTTCTCTCCAGCCCACGCCATCCCTCAGCCACCCTCTTCTCCCGGGCCAGATGGCGCATAATACCCTGGGCTTTCGTCTGGTCCAGCCAGAAATCAGACTCACTCGACTCTTTTTCCAGCCGGGCAATCTCAGATTCCCGGGCAGCAATGTCAAAGATGCACCATCGCCATAGAAATCCGGGACTGCAAATCCTTTAATTTGTCCTTTAAATCCTGCATTTGTCCTCCCCCAATCTAGCTATTCAAAACACCTGTCTGGATAGCCTGCCGCAGGCGCCACGGCTTTAAGATTTCCCCCTGCTGCCAGATGAGCACACCGGGTAGGTTCGGGCAGACGATAACCACGGCAGCAGCCAAGCACCCAGTAAATAGCAGTCTCAAGGTCAACTTTATGACCGATAGAAACATAAAGCGGCTTCACCCTGGGCTTGGTCCGCAGTACTACCCCTATCGTCTCACCCCTATCCACTACTTCACAATAACTTCCCGGGGATTCCCCCGGGACTCTATGACTACCACACAGCCGGGACTTAGCACAACCAATGGTCGGCGTATCCAGCAAAAGTCCCAAATGAGAGGCAAGGCCCACCCGCCGGGGATGGAGAATCCCCTGGCCATCAACCAGGATAAGGTCCGGGGTAATATTAAGTTTTTCACAAGCAGCCAGGAGCAGCGGCAGCTCTCTAAAAGATAAAAGCCCGGGAACATAGGGAAAATCAATCCTTCCCTCCGCTACCCTCATTTCCACCACCTCAAGCTCAGGATAGCTCAAGACAACTACTGCTCCCCTCCCCACTCTCCCCACCTGCTTAACCGATACGTCCACACCAGCAATAAAGTGGGGGGCGGTAACATGGTTAACCCTGGACACCTGCCCCGCCAGCCTCGTCTGGATATTCACAGCCTCACCCGGGCTTACCTGCCAGCTATGTAACCTCTCCACCTTCATCCCCTGATTATAGCCATAATAGCGGCCTCCTGACAACTACTCCCCACCGCCATTGACAGCCACCCAGTTTTAAGGCATAATAGGCTATAAACAAGAGGAGCAAAGGTGGTAAAGCTTAGACTCAGAAGAGTAGGTGCCAAAAACAGACCAAGTTACCGGCTGGTGGCTGCTGATGCCCGCTCTCCCCGCGATGGAGCCTTCATTGAGATTCTTGGACACTATAACCCCTTAACCGACCCGGAAACAGTAGTTATAGACGAAGAGAGAGCGCTACACTGGCTCAAACAAGGAGCTCAACCCACAACTACCGCTGCCAGGCTACTGACAAAGGTAGGTATTACCGAAAAGTTCAACCAGATTAAGGAGAAAGCATGAAAGAACTAATAGAATACATTGCCAAGTCCATCACTAACTTACCTGATGAAGTAGCTGTTACCGAAGAGACCGACGAGCGAGGCATAGTGCTCAAGTTGCAGGTTGCGGATGAAGATAAGGGGAGAGTCATTGGCAAGCAGGGTCGAGTAGCTGAAGCCATGCGCACCCTGATTCGAGTAAAAGCGGCCAAACAAGGCACCAAGTCCACCCTTGAGATTCTCTAGAGATACTACGTAAGAGTAAGGGCCCGTAACAACAAGGAATGAAGCCAACCGAGCTGGGATTTATAACTGTTGGTCGAGTTCTGGCTCCCTGGGGTATCGAGGGCAAACTAAAGGTAGAGGTAGAAACCGATTTTCCCCAGCGTTTTGCTCCCTCTTCGGTGGTCTACGTTAAGCACCTGCCGATGACTATTGAGAGTGCCCGGTGGCACAAAGGGAAGCCGGTCATCAAGCTTAACACAATTGACAGCATCGAAGCTGCCAGACCGCTCCAGGGGCAAGCGATAGAAATACGCCGTGACCAGGTTTACCCCCTGCCTGACGGGCAATACTACCGCTTCCAGATCATTGGTCTCAAGGTAAAGACCACCGCTGGAGAGTCACTGGGAACCATCTCTGAAATCCTGTCCACGGAGAGTAACGACAATTATATAGTCCGCCAGATTAACAGAGAAATTCTTATCCCCGCTATCGACGATGTAGTCAAATCCATTGACCTCGATAAGGGAGAAATGCTCATTGAGCCCATCGACGGCCTGCTGACCCTGAATCAAAAAGGTGGCTGACTACCAGCCACCCTGAACCACAGATTATTACCCTACCGTCAGCCCTAGATTTTTCGCCTTCTCTTTCTCCTCTTCTCCGCCACCTTGAGGCGAACCAGCGAGCGGCGAAGTGCCGCCTCTACTCGAGCCGTATCCATCCCCGGGGGGTGCTGACTGAGTACTTCCTCTGCCCGGCGCTTGGCCGCCTCAGCCCGGGCGATATCAATCTCCTCGGCCCTCTCCGCAGCATCAACCAGAGCAATTACCCGGTCAGAACGCACCTCAAGAAAGCCGCCAGAGATAGCCAGCAAAAATTCCTCCTCCCCCCTCCTCACCCGTAATTCACCCGCCCGCAGGATGGTCATCAAAGGCGCATGGTAAGGCAGGATTCCCAGCTCACCCTCAATACCCGGAGCAACAATTACATCAACATCATCTGAGAAAACCAGCCGCTCCGCGGTAACAATATCAAGCCTTATCAGAGACATTCACCTAAACCTGCTCTCTCAGCTCTTCCGCCGCCTTTACCGCCTCTTCTATTCCCCCTACCATATAAAAGGCCTGTTCTGGCAGGTCATCATACTTGCCTTCCAGAATCTCCTTGAAACCGCGTACCGTTTCCTCCACCGGCACATATCTTCCCTCCCTGCCGGTGAAGATCTCAGTAACAAACATTGGTTGAGACAGAAATCGCTGTATTTTTCGAGCCCGGGACACCGTAAGCTTGTCTTCCTCACCAAGCTCTTCAATCCCGAGAATAGCAATTATATCCTGAAGGTCTTTGTAGCGTTGCAATATCTGCTGCACGCCGCGAGCCACCCGATAGTGCTCCTCGCCAACGACAGCCGGGTCAAGGATACGGGAGGTTGATGTCAAAGGATCCACTGCCGGATACAAACCCTGTTCAGCAATAGACCTCTCCAGGGCAATAACAGCATCAAGATGTCCGAAGGTCGTGGCTACCCCGGGGTCGGTATAATCATCTGCCGGGACATATATCGCCTGGAAGGAGGTAATGGAGCCCTTTTTCGTCGAGGTGATTCTCTCCTCCAGGTCACCAACCTCTGTAGCCAGTGTAGGCTGATAGCCCACTGCTGAAGGCATCCGTCCCAACAGCGCTGACACCTCCATACCCGCCAGGGTATAGCGATAGATGTTATCAATAAAAAGTAATACATCCTGGCCCTCAACATCACGGAAGTATTCGGCCATTGTCAGCCCGGTTAGTCCCACCCGGAAACGAACCCCGGGGGGCTCGTTCATCTGGCCGAAGACCATCACCGTCTTGTCAATTACCCCCGAAGCATTCATTTCGTTCCACAGGTCATTACCTTCCCGGGACCTTTCGCCAATACCCGTAAAAACAGAGAAGCCTCCGTGCTCAGTGGCAATATTGCGGATAAGCTCCATAATAATAACCGTCTTGCCGACACCCGCACCACCATAGGCACCCACCTTACCGCCTCTGGTAAAGGGAGTGACCAGGTCAATAACCTTAAGCCCTGTCTCCAAGATATCGGTACTCGTCGCCTGTTCCTCGAGTGAAGGCGGGGGGCGGTGAATTGGCCAGTGCTCCGTGGCCTCAACCGGCCCAAGGTTATCCAGTGCCTCACCCATAACGTTGAACAGGCGTCCCAGTGTCGCTCTTCCTACCGGTACCTTAAGGGCGGCTCCGGTATCCACTGCCTCAGCTCCCCGCCCCAGTCCGTCAGTAGGTGATAGGGACAAACACCTGACCCGGTTATTGCCGATATGCTCCTGGGCCTCCAGCACAAACCTGCTGTCATTAGCGGTAATCTCAATCGCATTATAAAGTGCCGGCAATTCACCAGCTGGAAACTCGATATCAACCACCGTTCCTATCACTTGAACCACTTTGCCCGTAGCCATAATAACCTCCTCTGCCTAAACCAGAGCCTCAGCACCCCCGCTAATATCCAGAATTTCCCTGGTTATTGACTCCTGACGAGCCTTGTTATACACCAGGGTCAGGTCATCAATAAGCTCACTAGCATTATCGGTAGCGCTCCGCATGGCCACCATCCTGGCTGACTGCTCACTGGCAATAGACTCCAAAATTGCATGGTATACCTGCATCTCCACAAACCGGGGCAGCAACCCGCTCAATACCACCCTAGCCCCTGGCTCATATATGTAGTCTACATTCTGCACCCCGGGTATAGCCGCCGGCTCAACCGGAAGTATCTGCCGTAGGACCGGCCTCTGCGCCATCGTGGAGAAAAATTGGGCATAAACGAGATAAACCAAATCCACAACACCACCGGTATAGTCATCAATAATGATACGGGATATAGGCAGGGTATCAAGCAGAGCAGGGCGGTCACCGAGCTGGGCAAATTCAGCTCGAACATCACGTCCATGCCGCCTCATGAAGTCCACCCCCTTACGGCCAACCGTGATAATGGTAACCGGTACACTTTGCTCCAGGATAAAACTCGCTGTCTTGCGATTAAGGCTCGCATTGAGTCCGCCACACAAACCCCGGTCAGGGGTAATATGCACAATGCAGACCTTAGCTACCGGCCGACGTTGCAGCAAAGGATGCAACACCCTACCCGCATCAGGTAGAGCCGCCAGGTCAGCCAACACCTGGGTTATCTTCTCAGCATAGGGTCTTCCTGCCAGCCCTCTCTGCTGTGCCTGCCGCATCTTCGAGGTAGCGACCATCTCCATCGCCCGGGTAATCTTGGCCGTGCTCTGGATGCTGCGGATGCGATGACGAATTAAACGAATATTAGCCACTCTCCACACTGCTCCTATTGATAAGTTGATAAGTCACGCTTTGCTTGAACTCAAGGATAGCCTGCTTTAATGCCTCCCCGGTCTCAGTGGTAATCTCCCCTTCCCTGGCAATACCCTTGCCTATCTCAGGGTGATTTGCCTCCATAAAGCGGTAGAAGTCAACCTCAAAAGCAGTAACCTTATCTACCGGTACATCATCAATATAGCCATTGACGGCAGCATATAGAACCATAACCTGCTTTTCCAGGGCCACCGGGGTATACTGGGGCTGTTTTAAAATTTCAGTTATCCGCTGGCCGCGCTCAAGCTGAGCCCGGGTTGCTTTATCCAGTTCGGTGGTACCAAACTGAGCAAAGGCAACCAGCTCCCGGTACTGGGCAAGCTCCAGTCTGAGTCTGCCGGCTACCTGCCTCATCGCTCCAACCTGTGCCGCGCTCCCTACCCGGGATACCGATAAGCCTACATTTACCGCCGGCCGGACGCCGGCATTAAACAGGTCTGTTTCCAGGTAAATCTGCCCATCAGTAATAGAAATAACATTGGTTGGAATGTAGGCGGATAAATCACCGGCCTGGGTCTCAATAATAGGCAGCGCCGTAAGAGAACCGCCCCCATGCTCCGGCGCATACTTGGCCGCTCTCTCCAGCAACCGGCTGTGCAGGTAAAATACATCACCGGGGTATGCCTCCCGTCCCGGGGGACGGCGCAGCAGGAGTGAAAGCTGGCGATAAGCCCAACCGTGCTTGGAGAGGTCGTCATAAATGACCAGGGCGTCTTTTCCCTGCTCCATAAACTCTTCGCCGATGGCACAGCCAGCATAGGGAGCCAGATACTGTAACGCCACCGGGTCAGCGGCATTGGCACAGACAATAATAGTATGCTCCATTGCTCCGTAAGTCTCCAGGGTAGACACTATCCGGGCCACCTTCGATGTCTTCTGCCCAATGGCGACATAGACACAGGTCAGGTCGCCACCCTTCTGATTGATAATAGTATCCAGGGCAATAGCCGTCTTCCCTGTTGACCGGTCGCCGATAATAAGCTCTCTCTGCCCTCTCCCCAGAGGAATCATACTATCTATTGCCTTAATACCGGTCTGCACCGGGGTATCCACCGGCTTGCGCATGGTAACATTGGGAGCTACCCGCTCCACGGGTCTAGTCTTATCCGCCCTTATCGCCCCTTTACCATCCAGGGGACGACCCAGGGGGTCAATTACCCGGCCGATGAGGTCGTCACCTACCGGCACTTCAGCAATCCGCCCCGTGCAGCGTACTTCATCCCCCTCCCTAATCTCACTGTAGTCACCGAGAATAACGGCGGCAACGCTGTCTTCCTCCAGATTCAGGGCAATCCCCATAATCTCACCGGGAAACTGAAGCAGTTCATTGTACTTTGCTGCCGCCAGTCCATGAATCCGGGCAATACCATCACCGACTTCGAGCACCGTACCCACATCTACCATGGTCACTGCCATGCCAAACTGCTCAATCTGCTGTTTTATTACTGAAACAATATCCTGCCCTCTTGTTGTCACCCGATTTATCCCCCCTTCCTACTCCGGGTAATAGTCCGCCACTCCCTTCCCTCACTCCCGCCCCCTGGCTATCTCGTTCTTCAGTGCCTCTAACCTGCTGCGAGTGCTGCCGTCCAGCAGCTTGCCGTCAATTCTGACTACAATCCCACCCAGGAGGCTGGAATCCACTTCAGGCTTGACTGCCACCTTTTTATCAACTATTGCCCCGAGGCGCCGTTCAAGCATTAACCTATCGTCATCCCCGAGAGGAATGGCAGTAACAACCCTGGCCCGCTCTATGCCGCGGTAGCTATCCAGCAGCCGGTGATACTCCCCGGCAATCTCGCCTATAATATTCAACCTGCCCCTACTTATCAGCAAATAAACCAAGTTTAGTGCCAGCCGGTTAATGGTACCCAATCGCGCGGACAGGAGCCTGGCTTTATCGTCGAAACGAAGTTTAGGATTCTCAAGTAGAGAAATAACCACCTCATCCTCAACCAAATGGGCAATCCCCTCCAGGTCAGACTGCCACCTGTCTAACTCATTCCTCTCCCGGGCAATGCTAAATACTGCCTGGGCATAGCGTCCGGCATAGACCCTTTTCGCCATAGCCTCTCCAATAATACAGACTAACCCTTCTTGAGAGTGGTGCTCTCCTCCAGCACCTTATCGATAAGCTGCCGGTGGGCTTTCTTATCCAGAGAACGGTCAATGACCTTCCCGGCCGCGAGTACCGTCAAATCCGCAAACTCCCGGCGCAGCTCAGCAATTGCCTCATCTCGCTCCCGCTGGATTTCAGTGCGAGCCCTGGCAGTAAGGGAATCAGCTCCCCTTCTGGCTTCCTGCTGCGCATTCCGCTTCAGCTCTTCCCCGGTGCGTACTGCCCGGGCGATTACCTCCTGCCCCTCCATGCCTGCCGCCTCAATCTGCTTTTTAACCCCTTCCTCAGCCTGTGCTGCCTGCTGCTTGATAAGCTCCGTCTGCTCCATGCTCTCCCTTATCCTCCGGGAACGTTCATCAAGCACCCTCATCAGCGGCTTATAGGCAACCAGGTACATAAGGCCGAACAGGATAACAAAGTTTATTATTTGCGCCACCAGCGTTGGCAGGTTTATACCGAGTCCTTCCACAGCAAACTCTCCTTAGTAAATTGGCTTCAGTCTACAGTAACGGTACCTCTTCATGGTGCTGGTAGCAGAAGAGCACCAATGATAACTGCTGCAATTATGAACATCCCTAATACGGCTGCCGAAGCAACAAAGACAATAAAACTTGGTATGCCATTCTCTCCCATGATAGCCCCCTAAACAAACGTCACTATACAATCATTGCCAGGATAATGGCTACAATCAGAACATAAATCCCGATGGCTTCAGCAAAGGCAATAGACAATATCATGTTGGTCATAATCGGGCCCCTTGCTTCTGGATTACGCCCCAGTGCCTGCATCGCCGAATACCCAATAAGTCCGATTCCCAATCCCGGCCCCAGCATCCCCAACCCAACCGTCAACCCTATTGCCAGCATCTTCACTGCCTCTGGCGTCATTCTGAAACCTCCTTCTCATTAATTTACACCAGGAATCCCGGCATAACATCTTAATTTAAGCTGCCTCCGCCCCGTGAGGGGCAGTAGCAACGGTAAGAAATACCAGGGTCAGCCCCCCAAAGATAAGGGCCTGGACAAAGCCGACGAGCAGCTCCAGCCCGTAAAACGGCAGGGCAAATACCCAGGGGACAAGAAAGATAGCAATTAAAAGTAGCATTTCACCGGCGGTCATGTTACCGAAAAGACGGAAGGTAAAACTGACGATGCGCACCAGCTCGCTCAGTGTCTCCAGAATACCAACAAAGATATCGATAACCCCGGTGACCAGTCCGCCGAGTCCGGCACGGAGCCTGCCCCTTGCTATTTGACCGGCGCCGGTGATAAACTTCCCGACATTGACAAACTTCCCCAGATAACGAACGCCGCCCGACCTGAGACCAAAGTACTCGACAAAGATAAAGGATACCAGTGCTAGAGCCAGCGGCATGTTGATATCGGTATTAGCCCCCCGGAGCAAGTCCACATGCCCGCCCTCCGGGCCGATAACAAAGAGCGAGCCAAAGCCGGGAAGCAGGCTCAGCCAGGCGTTAAAGGCAACAAAGAGAAAAATAGTAGCTACCATCGGAAAGAAGCGGCGTCCGTTTTCCTCACCGGCAACCTCCCGGCACAGGTCATACAGCCAGCCAAGGAAGGCCTCAAAAACAGCCTGAAGCCTGGCTGGAATAAGCCTCATCCGATGGGTGACCGCATATGAGAGCCCAACCAGGACAACGATAGTAATCCAGGCAGCGATAATGCTATTGGCGATGGGAAAGCCGAACAGATGGAAAACTGTCTCCGCCGGCAGCCTGGGGTCAGGCCGAGAAACGCTGAGCCAGCCAGGCAGCCCCAGGTCACCGAAGATACTTTTGCCCAGGGGACCCGCGGCAAAGCCCAACGCAAAGAGAACAACAAAAACAAGCAAAATTCCGGCTGCAAGGGGAAAGGAACAACCCAGACAGCCCCGTTTTTCACTCACTGGCTATTCTCTCCGTCGCGTTTGTTACCAATAAGGGGTAGAAGCATTTGATAAACACCGTAAAAAGCAACCGCAATTCCAAGAATCAAGCCGATTATCCAGAACAGGCCCGTATTCAGCTTACTATCAAGCCAGTGACCACCAAAGACCCCCAGGGCAATGGCACCACCGATAAAAAAACCCACCCCGGTCAGCCTTAGGGCCGCTACCCACCTGCCCATAGCTCCCATAGCATACCAAAACCAGTCCCGACGGTCAAATCTATTTCTTCCCACAAAGAACCCTGGAGCTCTTAATTCCAGGGTTCTTTATTACTGTCAGGCATGGAAAGGATAACCTGTTATCCTTTTTCAAGACTTACGCTTGTCAAAATCCTCTAAATCAAGGGTATTAATAAAATCAGTGAAAGCCGACATCCCCTTCAGTTCTTCGTCGCTAACCTCCTCCTGGGAGACAGGCTTGCCCGTTTCTCTATCCAGGATAATGCCAGCTTTGTCTAAAACCACCTCCTCAGTGTAAATAGGCACTTCCGCCCTTACCGCCAGCGCCAGGGCATCGCTGGGGCGAGAGTCAACCTCCAACTGCCCCCCATCTACATTAAGGATAATCTTGGCATAAAAAGTATCGTTTTTAAGGTCACTGATAATAATAGACTCAACCGTAGCCCCCAGGGCATCAATAGTCGAGCACAAAAGGTCATGAGTCAATGGCCTCTGCACAGTAACACCCTGCAATTTCACAGCTATGGCATCTGCCTCGGCCGGACCAATCCAGATGGGTAGATAACGGTCCGCCAGCTTCTCTTTCAGAATCACCACCCGCTGGTAGTTCATCAGGCTGACCCTGATACTATCAATAATCATCTCTACCATAACCAACCTCCTCTGCTTCTCAGCCGACCTAGCCAATTCTACCCCACACTACAAAACAGTGTCAACAGAAATAGTCAGCACTGTCTGTCAACCCGGCCCATTTTCCGAGCTTTTAGCCAAATCACCCTGTTATGGTATAATAATTAGGCTAAGCACAAGGAGGTGCAAGTATGCACAGAGGTCAGAGGGCTGTTGTCTGGTTCAATGAGGTCACTAAAGAGGATGTGGCCTCTGTTGGCGGTAAAGGGGCAAATCTGGGTGAAATGACCAACGCCCACATCCCCGTTCCCCCCGGTTTTATCGTAACCGCCAACACCTACTTCGACTTCCTGGAAAAGTCAAAAATCACCGACAAACTCCGCCATCTGATAAAACCACTGGACACCGGCAATAGCAAACAGCTCCAACAAATTGCGGCTGAAGTCAAACAGGTGATTATGGATGCCCCCATGCCACCGGAAACAGCCCGGGAAATTAAGGATGCCTACGTAAAGATAGGCGGGGGTCTGGTTGCGGTGCGTTCCTCAGCTACTGCTGAAGACCTGCCCGAAGCCTCCTTTGCCGGTCAGCAGAGCACCTTCCTCAACATAAACGGTGAAGAGGAGGTAGTAGCTGCGGTACACGAATGCTGGGCATCCCTTTTTGAACCACGAGCCATCTTCTACCGGCACCAGCAAGGTTTTGACCACTTCAAGGTCGGCATCGCTGTGCCGGTCCAGAAAATGGTGCAATCCGAGGCTTCCGGAGTCATGTTTACCCTGGAACCCGTAACCAGCGATGAAAGCAGGATAGTTATCGAGGCGGTTCTGGGACTTGGTGAAATGATTGTCTCAGGGGATGTAACCCCCGACACATATATCATCAGTAAAGACGGGCTAAAAATTACCAGCAAGAAGATTGCCCCACAGGAATGGAAACTGGTAAGGAATGACGCAGCCAAAGGCAAGGAGGCTAACATTAAGGTTCTCCTTACTCCTGAGGAACAAGCCCGGCAAAAAATAAGTGACGCTGATATAATCACCCTGGCCAAGCTGGGAAAACAGCTAGAGGAGCACTATCAATTTCCCCAGGACATTGAGTGGGCAAAAGAGGATAAGAAAATCTTTATCGTCCAGACCCGACCGGTAACTACTATTAAGGCCGGGGAGGAGGCAGCAGCAGCAGCAGCAGCCGCACCTGAAATTACCGCCCCGATACTCATATCAGGGGCGCCCGCCAGTCCCGGTATGGCATCAGGGCCCGTCAGGATAGTTTCTGATGCCTCTCAGATAGACAGGATAAGAAGCGGTGATATTCTGGTTGCCGCAATGACGACTCCTGACTTCGTGCCCGCAATGAAACGGGCAGCTGCTATCGTCACCGACCGTGGAGGCCGAACGGCACACGCCGCCATTGTCAGCCGAGAGCTTGGCATCCCCTGTGTCGTTGGTACCGGACAGGCCACTTCTATACTGACTGAGGGACAGATAATCAGTGTAGATGGTTCAACAGGCAAGATTTATGAAGGCAGGGTAGCTATCAAGGAAGAGGCAACTGATACCTATAAAGAGAAGATTAAGACGAAGACTAGAGTTTATGTAAACCTGGCTCAGCCCGAGCTAGCCGAAAGGGTGGCAACGCGTAATGTAGATGGTGTTGGCCTGCTCCGCGCCGAATTCATGGTTGCCCAGATTGGTGAACACCCCCGCTACATGATAAGCCAGAAGAGGGGCAAGGAGTTTGTTGAGCGGCTCTATAAAGGTATTAATACCTTTGCCAAAGCGTTCGACCCCCGGCCCGTAGTCTACCGTACTACCGACTTTAAGACCAACGAATACAGGGAACTCACCGGCGGTCAGGAATATGAAGAGATGGAAGAGAATCCCATGATTGGCTACCGAGGAGCATCACGATATATCACCGACCTTGACACGTTCGAGCTGGAAATAGAGGCAATAAAAAGGGTAAGGGAACACTACCAGAACCTGTGGGTCATGATTCCGTTCGTACGGACGGTCGATGAACTGGCCCAGACAAAGAAAGTCCTGGAAGACCACGGGCTTAAGCGCTCCCCTGATTTCAAGCTGTGGATGATGGTGGAGGTGCCGTCTAATGTTTTTCTTATCGAGAAATTCCTCAAGGTCGGCATTGATGGCATATCCATCGGCTCAAATGACCTGACCCAGCTCATCCTGGGCATCGATAGAGACAGTGAGAAGCTAGCCAAAACCTTCGACGAACGAAACGAGGCGGTACTCATTGCTCTGGAAAGGGTAATTAAGGTGTCAAAGAGCATGGGCGTTACCTCCTCCATCTGCGGACAGGCGCCATCAGTATACCCTGAGCTCACTGAGAAGCTGGTGAAGTGGGGTATCACCTCAGTCTCGGTAAGCCCGGATATGATTGGTATCACCAGAGAGATAATTGCTAAAGCGGAGAAGAGATTAGACTCCAGTGATTAGCCGGCTCAATATTCGACAGCTAATTGAAGAAAAAGAGGAAAGTCTTTCCCCCTATGCAGCAAGAGGGAGACTGTCACGGGGAAGGCTTAAATATGAGGAGCCGTGTCCGATACGCACCTGCTTTCAGCGCGACCGGGACCGTATTATTCACTCCAAGGCCTTTCGCCGCCTCAAGCATAAGACGCAGGTATTCATCGCCCCCCTCGGTGACCACTATGTTACCCGGCTTACCCACACCCTTGAGGTCTCCCAGATAGCCCGAACCATTGCCCGCGCCTTGAATCTCAACGAAGACTTAACAGAGGCAATCGCCCTGGGCCATGACCTGGGCCACACCCCCTTCGGTCATGTCGGTGAGGATGTCCTGGACGAGCTCTACTACGAGGGGTTCAGGCATAACGAACAAAGCCTGAGGGTTGTTGACCTCCTCGAAAATGACGGCCAGGGGCTCAACCTCACCTGGGAGGTAAGGGATGGCATTGTTAACCACTCCAAGACAAAAGTAGCTGTTCTCGGGCAGGACCTGGGAAAGGTAAACACATACGAGGGTGAGGTGTGTAAAATCGCTGATATTATTGCCTATATCAACCATGACATCGGGGATGCGATAAGAGCAGGCATGATTACCGGGGACGACCTCCCCCTCTCAGCCACCACCGTGCTGGGCCACTCCCACTCACAACGCATCAACACAATGGTCTGCGATATTATCGACCGCTCCTGGTCAGTAAGTGGTCATGATAACACACAGGACAAGCCGATTATAACCATGAGCCCTCCGGGCCTGGAAGCAACAAATACCCTGCGCCAGTTCCTGTTTAAGCGAGTATATAACCTGCGCTCTGCCCAGAAGGAAGCGGAGAGGGGAAGAGAAGTAATCCGTCAACTGTATCATTATTTCAACGAGCACGAAGGTAAGCTGCCAGCGGAATACCGCTCCTATCGTGATGAGAGAGCGCGAAGGGTAGTTGATTATATTGCCGGTATGACTGACCAGTATGCACTGAGGCTGGCTGAGAAACTATCGCTAATCAAGACTGCGGCTAGATAATCAACCTTCAAGGGTAGGCTGAAGAAAAAAGGAGCAAAGGGAAGAATAACAGGCTAAACCAGGAAGATGGATATTATAGACGAGGTAAAGCAAAAAATAGACATCGTCGAGGTTATCGGTGAACATACCACCCTGACTAAAGCCGGGCGAACCTACAGGGCTCTATGCCCGTTTCACAGCGAGAAACACCCTTCCTTCTTCGTCTACCCTGAACAGCAAAGCTGGCATTGCTTCGGCGCCTGTAACACCGGTGGTGATGTCTTCTCTTTTGTTATGAAAAGGGATAACACCAGCTTTGGTGACGCCCTGAGGCTACTTGCCGAGAGAGCTGGCGTTAAAATACCGTCACAGTTTGAGCCGCAAACGGGTAAAGATGAGCGGGAAAGGTTATATCAGGTTAACGAGGCGGCTGCCCGGTACTTTCATAATTTACTGCTAAACTCCCCGGCGGCGGAAAGGGCAAGAAATTATGTGCTAAGCCGGGGGTTCTCGTCAAAAACCGTGGCTGACTTTCAGTTGGGCTTCAGCCCGAACAGCTGGGAATCCCTGAAGCAATATCTGCTGGAAAAAGGCTATACCGAGAATGAACTGTTAACTGCCGGCTTAATAATAGAAGCCGATGACAAAAAAACACACGACCGATTTCGCAACCGGTTGATGTTCTCTATCCGTGACAGCAGAGGACGCATCCTCGGCTTCGGGGCCAGGGTACTCGATGATTCACTGCCCAAGTATGTTAACTCCCCCCAAACACCACTCTTTGATAAGAGCAGCATCCTGTACGGCATCGACCTGGCTGCCGCCGCCATCAGACAGCAGGATATGGCAGTAATTGTAGAGGGTTACATGGATGTCATCACTGCCCACCAGAATGGGTTCAAGAATGTAGTTGCCGCCATGGGGACCTCGGTTACCGATAAACAGGTCAGTATGCTCAAGAGACTGACCGGGAATGTAGCCCTAGCCCTTGATGCCGACGCTGCCGGGGAGGAAGCCACGCTACGCAGCATAGGCTACGAAAACATCCTCGGCGCCGAGGTAAAGGTTATTATCATGCCCGCGAGCAAAGACCCTGACGATGTAATCAGAGACGATACCCGGACCTGGCAGCACCTGCTAGACGAGGCGCCGCCCATTATCGACTTTACCTTCGATGCAGCTACTGCCAAAGTTGACCTCAATACCGCGAGGGGCAAATCGCTGGCGGTAGATAAACTCCTGCCCATTATTGCTGAGATAAAGAACCCGGTGCGTCAAGCCCACTACTTACAGAAACTGGCTCATCTGGTTAAAGTCAGCGAGCAAACTATCGAAACGGCTCTGGGTAAAATTAAGCTCCGCCGGACGGGACGCAACCTCAAAGAGTCAAAACAGGAAGCTGTTACTTCAGCGGTAAAACCACTTGTGTCCAGTCCCATTGAGGAATACTGTCTGGCCCTCCTGCTCCAGCACCCCGAGCTCAAAGACAGCACCGGAGAGCTTCTCCTGGACTACTTCGGAAACAGCGAGAACCGTGAAATCTTCATCGCCTTAAAAGAAGCTGATGACCTCCCGTCGCTCAAGGAGAAACTTGACCGCATCATCCACGACCATCTTGACTACCTTGCCACCAAGAGCCTGCCTCCCACTGGTGAGACAGAGCGCAGACACATCCTTAGCAATTGCGTGCTCCGGCTACGCGAGGAATTCCTCCATAACCTGGAGACAAAAAGGGAGCAACTCTTTGCCTTAGAGGCGGAGTCAGGAGGCACCGCCGCCGAGCTAACCAAACTTCAAGAACTAGGGACAGAAGGCGCCGTTCAATTGAGAGAAGTCTTTCAATCGAAAGGTCAGCGGCACTCAGGAGCAAAGGGGGTGAGGAAATGAGCTTAGAAGATAATGAACACTCAACCCCGTTCCCCCAGGATGAGCGGATGAGAGAGGAGCTATATCCTGGTAAAGAGCTAAAAAGCAAGCCCAAGCCAGCGTTAAACTCGGGGCAAAAAGCCTCGCTGGCACAATCAGAGGAACAAGAGGTTATAGACGACCCCGTCCGCATGTACCTCCACGAGATTGGCCGGGTGCACCTTCTCACCGCCAAGGATGAAAAGGTGCTCGCCAGAAAGATGGAGAGGGGCAAACGTATCAAAGACATCAAGCAGGGCTACCTGGAAAAGCACGGCAGGTCCCCCTCAGCAACGGAGGTATTACTCACCATCCTCGATGAGCTTCACCAGGCGTCCACTACCATCCATATCCTTCAACAGGAGCTTGGCCTTACTCCCACCGCCGGTTTCATCGAGAGCATCACCAATCCTAAATTACAGGAAAGCATTGATGGTGAGATAAAGCAGCAATTAGTCCAGGATATCGCTTATCGGACAGGCATGCCCCCGCATGAGACCGAGCAGTTCCTGATTAAGCTGTCACTAGACAGTAACCTGCTGCCCGGGGAGGTCATCGATGCTATCAGAGACAGCATCACCCTAGCTGACATAGAAAAACTGGTGACAGACACCGATTTTGTTAATTCCCTCCAGGCCCATGAAAGGCAGTTCCAAGCCTACCAGGATGACATCAAGCGTGAGGCTGCGAAAGCGGAAAAACACCTCACCGAAGCCAATCTGCGTCTGGTAGTCAGCGTCGCCAAAAAACATATCGGGCGGGGGATGTCACTCCTCGACCTCATCCAAGAGGGGAATATTGGACTAATCAGGGCCGTAGAGAAATTTGATTACCACAAAGGCTACAAATTCAGCACCTATGCCACCTGGTGGATTCGCCAGGCAATTACCCGGGCAATAGCCGACCAGGCTCGCACCATTCGCATCCCGGTCCATATGGTCGAGACCATTAACAAACTCCTGAGAGTAAGCCGCCGGCTCGTCCAGGAACGGGGACAGGAGCCCAACTCCAAGGAAATTGGTGAGGAAATGGAATTATCCTCGCAAAAGGTAAGAGAAATAATCAAGGTATCACAACTGCCACTGTCGCTGGAATCACCCATAGGTGAAGAGGAGGATAGCCACCTGGGTGACTTTATTGAAGACCGAAACGCCCTGCCCCCGGCTGACGCTGCCTCCAAGCAGCTCCTGAAAGAACAAATCGATGCCGTGCTCCACAGTCTTACCCCTCGTGAACAGCGGGTGCTTCAGCTTAGATTTGGTCTCGAGGACGGGCGAAGCCGGACGCTGGAAGAGGTAGGAAAGGAGTTTGGCGTAACCAGAGAACGAATCCGCCAGATTGAGGCTAAGGCATTGCGAAAGCTACGCCATCCCAGCCGAAGCCGAAAATTAAAGGACTACCTGGAAGAATAAACTACCTGAACATCCTCTTCACATCAGCGGGTAGTTTACCGCCGGCGCCCATCTTCATCAGCCGTTTCATCTGGTGAAACCGGTTAAGGAGCTGGTTAACATCCTGGGGCTTTACCCCACTCCCCCGGGCAATGCGGCGGCGGCGGCTACCACCGATAATAGCCGAATTGCGCCGCTCCTCGAGGGTCATAGAACATATAATTGCTTCAACTTTCTTTAGCTGCTCTTCTTCGGTGCCGTCGGGTAGCTGCCTGGACATCCGTGACATCCCGGGTACCATCTCAACCAGCTGGGCTAGAGAGCCCATCTTCTTAATCTGCCCGAGCTGGGACAGGAAATCATCTAAATCGAAACTCGCACTCTGGACCTTCTTCTCCAGTTCCTTAGCCCGCTTCCTGTCCACTACCCTCTCCGCCTTCTCAATAAAGGTAAGCATATCCCCCATTCCCAGGATACGCGATGCCAGACGGTCGGGATAAAAAGGCTCCAGAGCATCAACCTTCTCACCGATGCCGATAAACTTAACAGGCACCCCGCTGACCCACCTGATAGAAAGGGCCGCCCCACCCCGGGCATCCCCATCCATCTTGGTCAAGATAAGCCCGGTCAAGCCCAATCTCGAGTTAAATTCCTCAGCCGCCCGTACCGCATCCTGCCCGGTCATAGCATCAACCACCAGTAACATCTCATCTGGCTTTAGTTGCTCCTTAACCCGGACCAGTTCCTCCATCATTGCTTCATCTATATGAAGACGGCCGGCAGTATCCACAATAATCCAGGTAGCGGCTAACTTCTTCGCCTGCACCAGGGCATGAGCACAAATGTCCCGGCTCGCAGCCCCGGGAGTTTCACTATAAACCGGGATATCAAGCTGTGCCGCCAGGGTAACCAGTTGTTCTACCGCTGCCGGCCGGCGGCTATCGGCTGCTACCAGCAGCGGACGCTGCCCGCTACGCTTGAGATAAAGGGCCAGCTTGGCCGCGGTGGTCGTCTTCCCGCAACCCTGCAACCCCACCAGCATCGCTATCGAAGGTGAGCGGGCCGAGGTCTCGAGGTGACTCTGCTCCCTACCCAGAATGGTAACAAGCTCGTCACTGACGATTTTGACTATCTGCTGGGCCGGGGTCAGGCTGCCCAGCACTTCAGCACCAAGAGAGCGTTCCCTGACCCGGCTAGTAAAACTCTTTACTACTTTGAAATTTACATCAGCTTCCAGAAGTGCCAGCCGCACCTGGCGCAGGGCGTCATCTATATCCGGCTCACTAAGCTTACCCTTACTGCCCAGCCGTCGGAATACGGCGTTTAACTTATCACTAATAACTTCAAGCATACCGGGTCCATTTTAATTGGAGGATACTCTAACCGTCAAGCTAAATCGTACACTTTGCCCGGGCAGGTGAATAGAAGCCGGAGGGTGATTTGGGAAGGGTCAATACGCAGCATTCGGGACAGAGCTTTCCCGTAAATAGATAATTGCGAGCGGTATCGTTCTGCCCTATCATTCAACTCAGCCTCACCCGTAATCTCATCACTTTTGAAATCCAGAACAGTAGCCCCTAATATCCTGTTATCCAGACCGCGCACAATAGTAACACGGTCGAAAATACCCGTTACCCACCGGTCATCTAACACTATTTCGAAATGCTTCTCACGCCATAAATCGACATTACCTTCAGGTTTAGACAAGGCTTGTCGGACTTCTGCCGAAGCAAGTGCCCGTCGAAACTGCCCGATAGCCCTCTGCTTTAGCTCCTCTGCCACCGGTGATGTCCCTCGCCATTCCTGAATTATCTCCTCATTATCCACTTCATTGCTCCAGGAGACCTTTTCAAAGAGTTCATGTATGGCCGTACCTACCTCCATGCTATTAGGGTCAGCAATTGCAAACAGCGAATCAGCCTTTATCTTATCCTCCCCAAGCATCGATGGTGATACACCAAGCAGCCTCCGCCTCCGTGAAGGCCGTTCCCCAAATCCCTCGGGCAGTCCACGTCGTTCAGCGGGTCCAACAAGCGGTACCTCTGGGGGCACCTTGGTGTACCAATCACGCTCACCCGTCTCATAAAGGCAAACAAGTTCCTCATCATCGATTGTGACATGTGGCCCGTCGGCTGGCTTCATATCTCCTGCCATCTGTAACTTCAGCAAAGCGGCAGGAGTTATAACAGCAGCACCCTTTCCCGGAAAGCTGGTAACCATGTAAAGCCCCTGCCTGGCTCGAGTCAACGCCACATACAGCAGGCACAGGGCATCAAAACACTCCGTTGCGTCGCTTGCCTGTACCTGCGCAGCCAGGACAGGGTCGTTTTCAGCTATAACCCTGCGTGGCATCTTCAACGCCCACAGGGGACGAGCAGTCCCGGGTTCACGAGCTACTACAAGGTCAATCTGGCTTGCCTTTGTCATGTTTCCCCCCTGTAAATCAGGCAGGATGACAATATCAAAACCCAGGCCCTTGGACTGATGGATGGTCATAACACGCACGGCATTTTCAGTGGCAAGTTCATGTACTTCATACTTGTCGATGAAACGTAAGAAATCATTACAATCGCCGCCATCGTTTTCGTCAAACTCAACCGCAGCACCTATAAGGTCATTTAACCTCTTACGGCCAAAATCATCCAGTGGCCGTACCGCACCCAGTCGTGCTCCCCACTTGCGTATAAAAGACTGGAAGCCCAATATCTGAATCTCCCTCAACAATACTATCGGTAAATTGTTTCGATTCTTCCCCTTATTCTCGAAGTAGTTCTTGAGCGGGCTCATCTCCAGGTGACGCCAGGCAAATGTATCGCCGGGATGCGCCGCAAACTTCACCAGCGATAGTAGAACGGAAACAACAGGATTATCTTTGATGGCAGCTCTGCCCTCATGGACAATATTCATACCCCTGCACTCACTCCGGAGGAAATCCACTATTTGCTTTCCACTGTCATTGGTGCGAACCAGGACAGCCACCGAGAGCCCACGATGCAACGGGTCAATCTCATTCAGCAAATGAGCCACCACACGGTATCGGTCTTCGTCCCCGGGTTTACCCCCATCAGGAGAGCACTGCGGCTCTAGAATCGCAGCACAGCCATGCTCAGGAACAACGCCACCCTGGCACTGATGTTTCTGCCAGACTCTATCCCATTCCCCGACTGCCTGTTCTGGCAGCGGGCTCTGCCCCAGGCTACCAAACACACGGTTCACGGCATCGATAACCGGCTGGCAGGAACGGAAGGATACACTTAAAGGAGTCTGTTCAATGCGCCCCTCATACTGGTCTAATATCTTGCCGAAGAGCCGGGCATTGCCGCCGCGCCAGCCATAGATCGCCTGCTTGACGTCACCGACGTAGAAGAAGCTGCGCTGGCCGCTGGTGTCCTGGAGTATCTCATCGGCAAGATTGCGCAGCACTTCCCATTGCAGGTCACTGGTGTCCTGGAACTCATCCAGTAGCCAGTGGTCGAGTTTACAGTCGAGGCGATAATCTATATACAGCCGCGCCTCCTGTCCCGGTGTTCGACTGAGCAGGACACCACCGTTGTAGCGGTTGGCCGCAGTCAATAGATACTGGGCATCAGTAAAAGTAAACTTACCCCGCCGGCGAATCATCTCATCATAAAACCGCTCATACTGGTCCAGAATTCTATAGATGCCGCGCGTCCTGTTCAAAGTATTGCGAAGCTCTATGCCTACTATATTTCGCAATATTCCAAACATCAACTCACACTGCCTAGCGCTAAAATGGTACTCACCTTTGTTATAGCGCAGTACCATCTCACCGCGCCTCAGTTCATCCCATCCTGCCAGGAGTGACTTAAAAACGACAGTCCTGCTCAAAGCGTCATCCCATGGCGCCGACTCGCTGTAGTTACTGGCAAAATCGATAATCTCCAGCAAACCATCCACCAGCTTCTGAGGAAAGCCGCTACTTTCAGCCAGACCACGGAGCTCGGTTGCTGCAGACACAGCTTCACCCGCTGGCTCCAACCAGGGTGACCCATCAGGCCAGATAATATCCTCCTGTCCCCATATATCACGCGACGGCATGAACTGGTAATACTGCCTGTATCGCCCGGTAAAAGCGTCCAAACTGCGCTCCAGGCTTTTTTCTTCCTGCCCATACGTAGCCTGCTTAAAGGCATCCAGAAACCCCTGCTGCGCCGCATCACCTGCATAATTATGATTAAAAATAGTGTTGAGCACTTCCTGACTGGCACTTTTCGCTGCGGCACCATCGCTGTCCATCACCTGAAAGCCCGGCGAGATTCCAAGCTCCATGGGGAAGGCCCTAAGAATACCGATGGTAAAGCTGTCCAGCGTACTGATGCGCAGACTGTGCAAATTTACCAGCAGCTTCCTCAGTAACTTCAAGAAATCACTCTGCCCAAACTCAGGGCCCCCAATCCGCGCTGCGGTTTCTTGCGCCTGCTCCGATGAGCTGGCGGCTTCGCACAGATACTTAACGACTGAATCGAAAATCTCGCCCGCCGCTTTACGTGAAAAGGTCAGGGCAATGATTCGGTCAGGGCTTACATCGTCAGCCAGAAGTCGTATATAGCGATGGGCAAGCTGGAAGGTCTTGCCCGAGCCGGCAGAGGCCGATATAGCCTCATGGCTGGTGACGCTTTTCATCACCCTGCCTCTTCTCCCCTAAAAGCTTCAAAGGCTGTCACATCGATGCAGTCAGGAATAGCAGCAGGAAACAGGCTCTCAAAATCGTCAAACTGCACCTTGGGTGCTGGCGGCCAGAATCTACGGTCCTGGATATCTTTGACCATGGACCCGGCACAGCTTCTGGCGGACTCCAGCAGCTCGTCACTAAAATCTTCCCAGATGACCACGCCGGTATCGTTTACCGCTTTCGGCAGATTGAAGTAGCCGAGTCCTATCGGACCTTGAAAAATCTCTTTTTCGGGAAGCAGCATCCTATAAAGCGGCAGCTGTAAGTCAGTCCAGCGTTTCACTCTGCCATTTATGTCAACCTTCATATAGCCGACCGTATCTTCCGAAGCAGGGCCGAGGTGAGCTTCCTCCGGACTCTGTGCCCTGTCCGAGGTCTTATAATCAAGAATGCGGATGCGTCCTGTCTCGCGGTGCCTGTCGATGCGGTCTATCTGTCCCCGGATAAGCATGCCATCCATCTCTGTCTCGATTCTTTTTTCGAAATCTACAATCTCCCAGCCTTTCCTTACTAAATCAGCCTGTACCCGTGCTGCGGCGCGAAGCCGTTGTTGAGCCGCGTCGAGCTGAATCTTGATTTGTAGCGGGGGCAGCTTACCAAAACGCTCCGTTACCCAATTCTCTGCTTCGGCACAAAGGAATTCACCCAGCTTGCCGTCGTTTTCGCACCGCCACATTCCATCGCTTTGTGCCATTTTATGCAGTACCTCATGCACCAGTGACCCGAAGTCCAACGCGTCCATCTCTCCTTTTTCGTCACCCAGTGGCTCCATGCCAAGGATATGCTTGAGATAAAAACGGAATGGACATGCCAGGTAATCCTTGAAACGTGTAACCGACATTCTTTTCAGGTCGAGCCTGCCCGCGGGAACATCGGCCGGGGGAGAGGCCTCCAGCAGGAAACTGACTGTTGGAGGATAGTTGTCCTGTGTATCACCGGTATCAGTGAAAAGCTGCCTGGCGCGCTGAGGTAACTGCGCGTCACTACAGTGAAAGAGCAACCGGGAAGGCTTCAGCGGGTCACCGGTGCCGGAGGTCTTGTTGACCATAAAACAGACACGCCCGTCTCTCTGGCGGGACTCGATAAGCCCCCGCATCAAATAGGCATCCCTGGCAATACGGTCCATATCATGCCGTAGACCTAGTTGTCTTCGAAGCGAGTCAGGTAGAAAAACATCGCCCAGGCGGCTATCCGGCACAAAGCCCTCATTCATACCGGTAACAATGAGGAAGGGAGCATCATCCCACGGAAGCTCAAGCCAACCCTCGAGGTCAATGATAGCGCCCTTGCGCTCCGGATAGTAGTGCTGCGCCTTCAGCCTCTGTAATAGAAGCTCCAATGCAGACCCTTTCTCGATGCCGAGCACTTCGATTGTCTCACCAGCAAGCTCCCGGAGTATGGGGTCTACCAGCTGCGCTACTTTTCTGAATTCTTCATCATCGGGATTATTGGGATTAACCATGCGGACCTCATATATAGTTTGCAGCAATGACCGCACTGCGCTGTCAAGGTCACCGTTCTTGAACGAATTCACCTGATTTTGAATAAACATGACCGCCTTTTCCAGGCTGGCAAACTCCCGGCGCTGCGTCCTCCTCGCGGCTGCCTCACCAGAGAAACGACAGGTTATATCCTGCATCCCCGGTGGCATATACTGGTTCTGGAAATTGTCCATCTCCTCCAGCAGCCAGCGGGCAGAGATATTGAGCTTTATCTCAAGAAAACTGAGAACGTCAGCATGTCGTAGAAATGCACTGAAGGCCGCGTAAGTGCCATCATTGACCAGAGCGCGGAAGGTATCAAGGAGGTGATACAGGGGATGCCCTCCCGCGCTTTTCCCGGCGGGGTCAAACGTGGTCATTTCTCTATCCATAAGTTCAGCAGCCAGATAGGTTGTCACACCGCTATCAGGCACACCGATGGCGATATCGCCGGGGCCAAAATTACCAGCCTCCTCCGCTATAATCTCCACCACCTTCCGGCTCTCTAATACCGGAGAACCTGTAAGGATGATATTTCTCTCAGCATCCGGAATATCAATCGGGGTGTTATTCCATTTTTCCGCAACCGGGCGTCCCCAGTTATCAAAATAGTCCGCCAGCGACTCGGGGGCATGTATCAAAATGACAATCGATACCAGAGTAGAGAGATGTTCCAGTGCGCAAAGCGTGCGTGGCGTAGGGTCTGGCACCGCAGCGATAATAATTCGCTCGATTCCCTCTGGAAGTACGGGGCTTTCCGACCGTTTAATCTTAAGCTCACACGGGTCTTGAAGCCCAAGCCCCTCAAGCCGCGCGAGATAAACCGCTTCCAGTTTAGCCATATCCTGCCACCGCTCCAGTTCCTGCAGAATATTGCCGAAATCCCTATATACATCTGCTATGCGATATCCTCCGTCTACCAGGGTTTCGCGCAGTTTTTGTATCATTTCGCCGGTGTGCATTGCCCAGGTAAAGTTCTGCTCCGGTGCGCGTGCCGGCAGGAAATTACTGTATTCACCGAGGTCAACTCTCATTAGCACATCGGCCCAAACCGCCGCTACTTCCGTCTGGTTAGCTACATTCGCAGACTCATTTTCAGAAAACAGGAAGAAGGTTGGCATCACCACATGAGGCGATAGAAGCGCCGCATCTTGCTTTGCGCAATACAGCGCCAGGGCCTCCCGCAGTCGCCGTCCCGCCTGAAGTGTCGGCACCACAATCAGCTCCTTCTCCAGGTCAACAGGCCCGGAGAGCTGCTGCGGCAGCAGAAACTCCCGCGCTTTCGCCGTCACCGGCGCGCCCCAACCCAGAAAAACTCGTTCTACCGGCATGGCCTATCACCGTGCTGAGGCATTACCTTGATTCTCCTCATCGAGCGCCCAGCGCACTGGCTTCTCATAGATGTACTGCCGGATACGATTCGAAGGAATTTCATCACGGATAGCATGAGCTAGGTCCTTTTGTTTATACCTCTTGCATTTAAAACTCTACTTCGTATCGTGGAACGTAGGTCTTATCTGTAATGCGAACTTCTAATATGTTGTCCACTAAAAAGTTACGTGTGCCGTTATGTAGATAACAATGAAAGAAAAATCTCTCCTCAGTTCCTTTTGGTCTGAAACTATATGGTTCACATTCTCTAGGTTCTATCAAGCTGTCACTTTCCATAGCTCTGATCCACAAGACTTTGCGTTGTCTGCCAGCTTCTTTAATTGTCCTGATTATCTCTTCACGATTCATACGATTTGTCATACTATATCCCCTTCTGTTGGCGATTTGCATGGCTTGATCAAAACACTTAGTTATTGTCTCCGGTATTCCTTCCTTTCCAACACATTTGCCCACATTGTTGTATGCGCAACGAAATGTGCAGTTATTTGCAGGAGTACTTTTACTTCAGTATGTTAACTTTCACGTTATTGACCTAAGTGGTTTTCAAGTAATTGTATTATTTCCTCACCTGCTAATATTCCTCGTAATCAGGAGGTTCCATTTCTGCAACCCATTTATCCATGTCGCTTTCTGACCTATCGTAGGATATACGCATACCAGCTAATTGTAATTCCTCGACATCATCAAGGCTGATACCACACCCATCACACTTAAATGTATCAGCTAGAAAAACTAAATATGGATTAGCAGTTCCATCTTCATCTATGTCCGCCTCAACTTGCGTCTCTCCCGTCAACATACCACCGCAACCACAAATGGCACATTCTGTCTCGTATGCGTCCCAGCCATCAACAGATACCCAGATATTTTTAGCTTCAATCTTCTTAGCTTTTTCTTTTGCTTCCTCTATTTTGCGCCTGACTCGTTCTATTCGCTCTTCGTTGTACTCTGATAAGAAATGCTTGTCTTGCTCGGTCAGGTGATAATAAAAGTATAGTGAAAATTCCTTGTCAGTAAGAATTTGATAAACATATAGAGCTAAATAGGCTGTCCTTTCTAATTCATACCGCTGAAAAGATGGTAATGAAAGATGAATACTTGCGTTTCGGCATCTTGACAAGAGTCTAAAGTACGGTCTTAGAACCTGTCTATGTTCTGGGAAAAGGATGAGGAAACTTGAAATTAATTCATTCAATTCAAATGTCTTGTATGTAAACGAACGTAGCTCAGTATCATAGTGCCTCAGATTGAGGGTATCTGTTGACATTTTTTCTGGGCATGTAAACAAAATCCTAAGCTCTAAAGGCAGGTCTCTAAATAGCAAAATAAGATTGTTCTTAGCTAAAAACGCTTTTATCATAAGCTCAATTGCTACTGCAAGATTGCCTATCGCTGGTTCAATAAGTGGGGAGGTACTGTTACGTTCTCTGTAGAAAAGCTCTAGGCCTGCTTTAAGATAGCCGATTCCACTTCGCGCAAGTTCACGCTGGATTTTTTCTTGAACTGAAGCACAATATTCTTTCATAGTAAACCTATTTCGCAACGCTGGGTAGAAACACCCTATTCAGTGGTATCGTGTTCTTATACTTGGTATCCAACTCATCATAATGCTCAAGTATAATGTCAACAAGTTCGTATCCACTAATAAGCCGAAGATTATGCTGTGACTCGGCGTATCTATAAACCTTATCATTATAGCTAGAGAGAGTGACAAATAACCCGTATTCATTGGGATTGACTCTAGAGCATAGCTTCTCGACTGGTTCAAGTTTTATGGAGCTTTCCTCAGATTTGACTTGGCATTTAATCAAAGGAGATTCAAAGCCAAATTCATCTCTATGAGCGATTATGTCTACGCTAGGACTATTTTTGAAAGTCTGCCTAGCATGATAACCCATTTTCTCTAACAAGTGGACGATGAAAACCTCAAGAGCTTCCCCTTTGTAATTCTTATAGAGCTGCTTCAATACGAAATCCTTCGTTTGTGTTTCGACGCCTTCCGTCATTGTAGCTAGTTCTTCTGCTTCATCTTCTCCTCCGGTTTCTTTTGGTTCTTGCTTTCCTTCTAAGGCAGATAAGAATTCATCGGCGTAATTCTTAACTTGAAACAGCGAAAGAGCAGAACCAATCTCATATAATGCTTGTTGTGAGAAACGTGTCCGAGGATAATTCCCTTTCCATGCTACGTCTCTCTGGTTTGGAAATTCGTTGTTTAACTCAGGTTGATATTTGTATTCCGATAATATTTCACCAATATAAACCTGTTTATTTCGGTTAGAAGGGTAAATTACCAAGTCACCTACCTGCGCCTCGTGAACGAAACGGTAAAATATCCCTGCCGTATTTCGTTGTGCTCCTACAGATATCGTCTTATACACTTCCTGGAGTTTTTTCTTATACTCATCTCTGTCTTGGTATTTACTTAGGTCACCAACATGATGCCACCCAATAGCAACGACTTTACTTTTGAGGAATAAACTGTCGGCTTCGCCTTCACTGCCTGCGTGTATACCCCAGATGGTTTTTTCTGCCATGATTGTTTCCTCCTTTAGTGATAGAGAGAGAAAGTTTGTTTTTATGGTCAGGTGGATCCCTTTTCCTTTATCACTCCAGCTATGCCCCCTGGTCCCCTTTTACTTTAGCACTCACATCCTGCTTCATGTCCTGCTCCTCCTTCTTTGGTCTATTTTATTCTAGGAGCAGAACCCTCCTTGTCACGGGGCACCTAAAACCGGCCACCTGGGGGCAGCTCAAAAGCGGCCAGTGGTAGGTGGTTAAAAGATAGCTCATTCGGTCTTTCCCGTCAAGGTTTCCTCTGTCTGCTTGCTGCGCAGCTCTCTCCGGTTGTGCATGCGGTAGCTCCTTCCCTGCAGCCTGATGACCTCGGCGTGATGCAGGAAACGGTCCAGGATAGCCCCGGCGGCCGCGGTATCTCCCAGCATCTGCCCCCAGTCTT
>Ga0210003_1000185_pt1 | contig 55649 bp, 76 predicted proteins | sample LantaG_FD_182804 | JGI IMG/M metagenome (GOLD analysis project Ga0210003, IMG submission 182804) | Deep subsurface microbial communities from Baltic Sea to uncover new lineages of life (NeLLi) - Landsort_02402 metaG (SPAdes) (version 2) | ecosystem: Environmental > Aquatic > Marine > Oceanic >... | reverse complement strand
GTTTTCATCTTTGTTGATAAATTCATCACATATCTCATCAAGAGCATCGGCAACTTCGGCAAATGCTGCCATGACTCTATAATCCATCAAACGTCTGCCCTTATCTGGCTGCACGTTTGCATACATGTAGTTGTGATAATCTTTGTTTTGTAAGATATTAGCATATGCACCATCTGTTGTAGAAATGGATGATGCTATTGACTGTCTTATTAAAGCTTCATCTCTGTTTGAACCTTTGTCGTAGAACACATCATATTTTGGATTCAATTGTTCAATCTTGTCCGCCACATTAAGAGACTGATATGGAAGTTTAGATGAAATATATTTCATCAATTCGCGTCCGAAGGTACTTTCGCGGTTAGAGTTTGTTTGATCAGCCATATAGTATTATTATTTATTTAGCTATTGAATATATACAAGATATGAATTATCAACAGATGTCATGTATTCATTATTAATTGTTACAAGCGGATTTGTTATTGAGGCATATTCAACTAAAAAGCCTTTATCAGAAAGTTTTGTATAACCTGCTCGATTAATAAAAACAACATCTATATAATTTATAATATTTGTTCCTGTTAATAGATTTGTATTAATGGTTATGTTGAGTCTGTTTTTATCTAAAATATTATATGAAGAAAGCGGATAGCCAGAAAATGGCAAACTCACAGATGATACGCGTCTCAAATTTGTAAAATAATTAAAAGCTGTTGTGTAAGGAAATAATACGCTTGATGAGCTGAGGGCAATAGTAGATAGCCAGTCAAAGTTATATCCCATAATAGATATGTTTACGGCTGATAATGACGGATTTATTGGTATAAGATTATAGCTCATTATATGAATAACTAATTTTTTCAGTGATTTGTGGAAATGCACTTACCGTTACAGTCTCAACGTCATTTATCAGTCCTGAAGAGACAGGGTATACATATGTTTCGCCAGATAAATCTTCATAAAGAGTAATATTTCTTGTAGAATAAAAATTGCTGTCAATATAAAAGACATTGCCCACATCATTTTTTTGTGCCGGAAAAAGCCAACTTTTTATTGTAAAGTTAGTATCACCTATAATTTTATATTTTTCTGATGCATTAATGTCAGTTGGATAAGAAAGACGCATTGATCCATCCCACAACACTTCACTGCGTATTTCTTGTGGTGTGGTAAACCCCCCTGGTACAACCGTTTCGGGAATTTTCCATGAGATAATTATATAAGGGTTGTTGTAGGGGATAAAATTAGACAGGATCTGATCCATATCAGATTGAAACTTTGTTAAAATGGACATGGAGATGCCGATGTTTACAGGTACAGGACTTTTAAAATTAATAGATGTTGGTTGACTGGTCTCTTGGTCGAGTCCACGTGAGTAGTAATAGCCGTCAATTTTATTAAAAACACGGGTTTCATCTCGGGAAATACTGTTGATACTAATAGAGACTACCGGTATTGTTATGTTTTGCGCTCTATTGACGAGATCAAACATGACTCTCTGTTTTGGCATGTAGACATATCTTACATGAACATCATTTGCAGGCACTCTATTTTTATCGTACCGTTTTATGATGATATCGTCAAACGCAGCAATAAATTGCGTTAGAACATCTTTAATTTCCCAGTGAAATGTTTGATTGAGCACATTATTATTTATTAATGTATTCGATCTATAAAGTGCTTAGGCAGTTTATTCTTTGTTCTCTTTATAATATCTACGAACGTTCCGTCAAGTATATAAGTGATTGAATGATCATTTTTACTTCTTGTTGCCCTGCCCGCTGCTTGTACTACAGAGTTAAGCATTTTGTTTTCATACCAATTTTTATCAAGCTGAGATAGTTTTTTAATTCTTTTTGAGTACAAGGGCAAAAAAGGCAGTTTCACTATTATTTGAAATCTTGCAAGCTCATCTTTTAAATCCACTCCATAAGCAAGAGAAGGTGAAACCAATATCGTTGCTTGTTTTGCTTCTTTATGTTTTTTTAAAATATCTTCATTTGTAGAAAACGCATTTCTAAATAAAAATCTTTCGTTGGTTCCAAGTTTGTCATGTATAAAGTTCGCTATTTCTTGTGTATGTGTATGAATAACACCTTTTTCATTATTGTGATGTTCTACTATCTCTTCTATTTGTTTGCAAACTTTAGGTAAGGTATTTTTTAAATTTTTATAATTGAGCTTATGTGTGCTTGAAATATAAATTGGTGATTTTTTTGAATCAAATTCACTCTCTGCTTCCACATATGCATACTCCGTTATACCAAGTGATTTGGCAAAGTGGTTATGATCAATAATAGTTGCAGATAGCAACACAACTTTTTCCGCATAACTAAATATGTGCGAAGTTAAAACATTTGCATGCAGTGGTGTGAAGCAGACTCTTTGCGAGTCATAATCGATTATATATTCACACTTTGTCCAAAGCTCAATTACTGATGATAGTGAGGCGTGGAGGTTTTTAAAGTATGCATATTTTATTCTATCCTTTTTGCTGACTAAACCTGGTTGTTGCTGCAAGAGCTTCCCCAGCTCTTCAACATGTATTAAAATTGTTTGTATGAGGTTATATAACCAAATGCATGCTTTTTCTTTATTATCAGTAATGAGTTTTGATATATCAACATTGTATTCTTCTAGTTTTTTATACTCTACTTCAGCAGAGAACTGTTTTACCAACTCTTCTTCGAGCTCTGAGGCTTCATCACAGATTATTACATTTTTTCTTTTGACGTGTGGTGGTAGTGCCAAAAACATCTTGTAGTTTAAAACAGACAGCCTTGAAGTCAGGGCCGTATTTCTTGCATTAAAATAGCTACATCTATTTTCATTCCAACACTTATCACGTAATTGTGGAACAAAAGTGCAAGGTGCCAAATCAACCATAAAGTTTTCATCAACATCACAAATATAGTTTTGTTTACCTTTCAAAAGATGGGTGTCACTGAAAAGAGTATTGTATTGATCTTGCAAAGACTTTGTAATGGTCAATACAAAAGCTCCAAACGGTGGCTCAGCCAAACATTGTTCGCCATTTATATAGTTTCCTTCAAAATCCTGTCTAAATGCAGCATATGAATTTATACTTTCTGCAAAAGCTTTTGTGGGGAGTTGCGATGCAGCTGCAATGGTTTTCGCCAGTAGACTTTTACCTGAGCCTGTAGGAGCACAACAAATAACAAATTTGTGTTTAGTGAGCTCATGACCTATTTTTTTAAGAATTACACCCTGCTGCTTTGATGGTAAATATGGTTCAGGAAAAAAAAGACCGAGTGATTTATTGAACACAGATATATTCTATATTATACTGGTTGTATTACAAGCTTTTTATTAAAAAGTTTGGATGCCTTTTTATTTCCATGTATTGCCGCACATGTAGTAATGTCTTTGCATTTTTCAGCAAAAGACTCTACTGTATAGTCAAACTCAATGTTGTCTTTAGTTGTATTGAGACTAAACGGGTATGGCAATTCATAAATAATTTTTTTATTTTTATGCATGTCAAGAAGAGTAAAAATACAATAAAAGTCTCTTATAGAAAATAAGAGTAATTTACCCTGTTTAAGTTTTTTGTGTTCAAGTGAAAAAACAATATCAGTTAAAAGATATCTGTTAATGCTATTTTCTATTTCTTCAACTGTTGTCATTTGTTCATAAATTCTATTTTTTGTGGAACTGATAAGCGAGCCAGTCGCTCGTTAAAATACTTCCAAAATGCTTGATTTGCTGGAATAACTTGTATTAAATCACATGCAAGCATGTTTATACATCTGTAATTTTGCATAAAAATATCCCATGTAATAATTAAATTTTTTTGACTGGGGTCAAATTTAGGCATATTGACAGCGCGTCTATAGTTTAGTGCCAGTCTGCCCTCTGTACTGTTCAAAAGAGAAAGAGAGTTAGTGCACAACATTCTTCTTGTTGGACCTGAGCCTGGCTTCAGCCTACGACGGAAAAATTTAATTTCCGCGACGTTGCTTTGAAGAATTGTTTTTAATGTTTGCAGCGATACTTTCATTATCGTTTTTTCGAGGTGAACAAATGCCAAAAATACGTTGCTCATTTAAAAAGATGCCTTTTTTAACAGTACCGAAACCGTCAACTTCAATATTAGCAATAGGTACTCCCAAGTTATTAGGGAAACATACGTACTCTCCTTGTTTTGCTAATTTTACATTAGGACCTGCTACTATTACTTGACCTATGCGCCACGCTTTTGTTGCAGTGTTTATTGGCACGAGAAGTCCGTTGCGCATAATGTTGGTGCCGTCTTCTGTTTCATCAACAAATTGTACAAGGATTATATCATCAAGAACAGCTTTTAAATTGTATCCCATAAAAACAGAGTCAAATGAATTTTTAGGCAATTCAGAAAAGTCAATTAAACATTTTTGTGTTGGTAGTGTGTCAATGTCAGCAGGCATAGAAAGATTTATCTAACTTTCTAGAAAGTCAATGTATTGTTTTACTTCTCTACTTGAGAGCTCAAGATTACAAGCGAACAAAACTGCATCATCTTTTTCAGGTTGTTCTTTATTTGGTTTATTTTTTTTAATGTATTGTATTCTTTTTTGCTTGACCTTGGGTGTTAAGCAAAGAAATAAATTATATAAATCGTTTTTATTATCAAAAACACTTAAAAATTTATTAATTTTATTAGAGACAAGAGCTAGCTCTGGTGAATACATACTGATCCACCTATTCACCATATACGGCGAAAAGGCTGTTTCGTCTTCTATGGTATTAATACATGTCTTTTGTTTAGTAAATAAGATTGATGACAGTGCATCAAAAATAGTCATTAGCTTATAACCTTTGTCGTAGCAAGAAAAATATCTTCGTTCATGTTATAGAACAAATCTATAACATTTTTCATGAATTCATCCGCTTGTTCATCTGTTAAATTTGTTGAATATGCAAAAGCTGGTGCTTTTTTTCCTGCAGTAATATTGATGCCTGTATGACCAAGTGCTGTACCGTTTTTTGTATAGGTTATACTCACACTGCACTTGCCTTTTGGCTGTGTCACACCACCCTGCATGTGTTCTTTATGCACAATTAAATCATCACCATCAACCTCAATAGGAGCATTAATATATTTAACACTTAATATATTTGCAATTTGTGTGTTAAGCAAGCGCTGATACGCTACAGCTCCAAAGTCATCTATATTGGGTATTTCCCATAAGAAGTTTATAGCATCATCACTATATATAAAATCATTGTTCAATACATCTTCACTATCGATCATACCCGCTGCCTCAACCAGCATAGGTGCACGAAAAGCAATTATATTGCCAATAGGGAGCGTATTTTTTCTGAAAAATCTGTAAGCAAATCTTGAATGAAGTAGCTTGCCATCATACATCTTGATATCTGTTATAATCATAAATCAATTATAGTTGTTGTTTGGTGACAATCAACACACTATCCTGCACTTTTTTTAATTTGTTCAAGTATCCAATTGTATGTTTTTGTAATGCCTTCTTTAAGAGGTGCATCAGGCTTCCATCCTAATTTTTCATATATTAATTTGTTGTCAGAGTTTCTGCCTCTTACACCAAGTGGACCAGGAATATGCTTTTTAATGAGACTTTTACCTTCAATGCTGCATGCAACATCTACCAATTGGTTGATGGTTACCATTTCAGCTGATCCAATATTAACTGGGCCCATCCAGTCACTTTGCATTAACCTTCTTACACCTTCCAGACACTCGTCAATATATAAAAAGCTTCTTGTTTGCTCACCGTCACCCCATATTTCTATTTCATCGCCATTTTTTGCTGCAGCAACTTTTCTACAAATGGCAGCAGGTGCCTTTTCTTTCCCATTATTCCACGAACCTTTTGGACCATAGATGTTATGGAATCTTGCAATTCTGGCGTTAATTCCATAATTGCGCGCATAGGCCAAATACAGGCGCTCACTAAAAAGCTTTTCCCATCCATACTCACTGTCTGGATTTGCAGGATAAGCGCTATCCTCTGCACAGTTAGGATTATTAGGATCAAGTTGATTGTGCTCAGGATACATGCATGCGCTGCTGCTGTAAAAAATCTTTTTGCAGGTAGAGTTTTTTATGGCTTCAAGTACATTTAAATTAATAGTAGCTGAGTTATGCATTACATCTGCATCATGTTCTTTTGAGAAAATATAACCTGCTCCACCCATATCAGCTGCGAGTTGATACACTTCGTCGGCCACATTCCAACAGCCTTTGGTGTAAACGGCACCTTTTGTTTTTTGTGGATTACGCAAATCGATTTGTTCAAATTCATCAGCGTCACTTTCTCCAAATTCCGGATATTTAATATCTACACCTTTGACATAATACCCCTCTGTTTTTAGACGCGTTACTAAATGCCCGCCTATAAACCCACCGGCGCCTAAAACAACTGCTGTTTTGTTTGAACTCATATTTAAAATATAATTTAAAATTCGGAAATATCAACCTGTTTTAAAGCACAGGATTTATATACATTGTAGAAGTACAAAGTTTCTTTTGGAAAAAAGTCCAATGAAGTGTCACATTTACTTTTTATAAAATCATATGTGTAACGGTACCCTATGACCTCTTTTTCAAGGTTAGTTATAAGATCTTGTTTATTTCTATCCTGGTAGACAGATGCAGGAGCATATATAAGATTTTCTTTAAAAATTTGCTGAATAATATAGCTCGACCATATGTCATCCATGCGTCCTACAAATGGTAATACAGTATAGAATGGAATGACTTCACGAGCTATAAATGTATTTTGGCTATTGAACGGAGAGATTTTATTTCCAAAATACGGGTGTGTAACGTTAAACTTTACAAGTGACTTGTAAGTTAGCCTGGCCATTGCATCAATATCGGGGTCACCATCCCACAGGTCAGCCTGTATTAGAACTTTGCGCTTGCGTTTACCCTTGTAGATAACATTGTTTTTTACTTGTAAAAGTTCTATAGGAAACCCACGATGCCACAGGTAATTGTGGTTTGTAACAGAAAGAGGATCAAATACGTCATTATCTGTTTCATAATAATCGCAAACAATTTCTTTATTTATAAAAATGTTTGTTCCCCAGTCATCATAGGGAATATTATCATCGTCAACAGTTGCTAATACATCAGCTCCTTTGTGGTATGCATAAAGATAACCTATATTGCGTCTTTGTATTGTTTTCCATCCAATAATATTACTCAAAATGGGGTACAGGTCTTCTTGATCTTTAGGAGAAAGATACTTGAAGTTACTATGCTGCGTTTCTAGCTCTCTATACTCTTCTTCTGGTGTTTTAGTATCACCTACTACTACAAAATTCCAATCTGCTTTCTCACAAAACTTTTTGGTTGCCAGTGTGGGGCTATTAATGGTTGTGGTGACGATATATTTTTTTATTTTTTCCATCCTATATATTTTTCTATAAATTTTTCTGTTGTATAGCAGTTAATAGCTTTTTTATGAGCATTTTCAATTAAAGGCAGGTAGTCGGAATAGTTTTTTAATACACCATCTATAATATCTGTTATATTATTGGTGTCAAAATATAAGAAATCAATGTTTGGTTCAAACCACTGTGAAACTATATTGTATTGATCACGCAGCACTAGCATTAAGCTTTTACAAAAAGCAGCTTCAAAACATCTGCTTTTAAGTTGTGGTGTATTTGTGGCTATTAAGTTATGAGTTAAACAAATTCTCGATTTAGCAATTAATTTTAATTTATCACTATAGCTCACATTTTGATCAGTTGTGAGACCGCTAAAATCACCGAAACTTACTAATTTGTATCTGTACTTTGGTAGTACATTAATCATTTCGCGAACATGGCCGTGACTGGCCAACCCGGTGTATATTACGTCAAACTCCTTATTAAAATTATTGGGTATGGTTTTTAAATTGAGCGGAAAAAAAGCGTTGACCCTTTTTTCACGTTTAGTAATTTCCTTTGGGCAAATAGTAAAAATTTGATCAACGAGAGGAACAAATTGATCTGTTCCATCGTCGTGTTTGGCTTGTTCTTCTGTTGAAAAGAAATATTTCGGTACATCAAAATTTTGTTTTATGAGAGTTGGCTCAGGCCATGCACCCACAAAAAGAACACAATCGTTTGCTCTGTCTTCAAATTCTTTAAAATTCCAATATCTTATTGGATCATCATTATAATTATCTTTGAAATTTTCTACTACCTGCATATTAAGCTAATAAAGCAATCATGATGTCCCTGCTGTATTTTGTATTCACTAGATTGTAATTGGGGTTTATTTCTTTTACTGCTGCAGTAATTATATCAAACGTAGGAAATAGTCCCCAACCCATATCATGACCGTCGTCAATCATGATGATGTGATCATTTCTTTTCGAAAAGGTTTTTATTGCTGATAGCTCGTTTAAGAGAGGCACCTCTGATGTTCCATTGTGTGCATCGAGCCAAAAGAAAAATCTTTCATTAGAATTAGCTGTGAGTATATCTCTTAAAAAATTCGGTGAATCACCACCGTAAAAATGAATATTGGGGAATGTATTCTTTATTTTTTTATAATAGGGTATACCAAAGTGATCTACATACTTTTCAACTGTATGTACATTGTCAAACTGACCTGCAAAATGCATTGAAGAATGACCATCAAAAGTGCCAGTTTCGATTGCCGATTTTATTTCTTCAGGATTTTTAATATTATTTTTTTCGAGATTGTCAAAAAGTATATTTAAAACTGTTGAGGGCAGATCGCTGTTGTTAAGAGCAGGCCACGGTTCAAGTACAGGATATCTGTCCAAACATGCCTCCATTTTATTTAAATGGTCAGGATATAGTTCTTGTTTATAGTGTTCAGAGGCTAAGTGTTTCATTGGTTTATAAAAATAATAAGGTCTAAATCCTGCAAGTAATGCTTGCTTGGGTGATTATATTGATCAACTGCAGCACGTACACCCATTCCGAGATTACCATAGTCATGTATAAAGATTAGCGATTTTTGTTTTGTTATTTTTAATGCACTATTAATATCAGTTGTACACCCATCTATTGAATGATTGCCATCAACAAATACAGCGTCAAAATAATTGTTATATTTATCAAAATTATATGTCAAGCTATTTTCATTTATAAATTTAACGTTTGCTTTATCAAGGATAAGTTCACCCGGTCTACAGGGTTGACCTTGGTGTTCATAAGGATACTGAAGATCACTAGCACCATGATAGTCCATTGTTGTAACAGAGCGGAAATTTTTCGAAAAAGCAAGTGCACTTCGGCCGATCCACGTGCCAAATTCAAAAAGCATGCGGTTCATTCCACCATAAGTAGCAATAAATTTTAGTGCACTGTCGTCTGTTGATGTAGGCTCAAATTCAGGAACACCGTCCCATATTACAATAGGATTTGTTTTTTCAACAAGATCAAATTCAGAGCTTGATAATACATTTACCATATTTGATATATAATCTCTTTTTTAAAAAACTCTACGATCTAGGTAAAAATACCACATATCCCTGATGATCATAATATTTTTTTATGTTATGAGTGTCACTAAAAGCTTCATAAAACCCATTTAAATTGTGTCCGCATACTTGTTGTCTTGTTGTATTATGGCCATGTCTTTTAGAATGTTCATCAAAGGAGCCGCATTCATAATTACCATCTTCGTACATCCATAAATCATCACATATTATAATATCTTTTTGTTTTCTTTTGTGAATAGCAGTCAGCTCTGCCTCTAACGGCACCCGGGTATTATAATCTTTTTCAGTCATATGACTGCTAAGACCTGCGTCTGCTCCAGGAAAGTGAGCATCCAACCAAAAGACAATAGGCTCAGTTATTTGTTCACATAATTGCTGTATAATACTTGCAGAATTGCCCTCCACAATTTCCACATTGCTATTGTGTTTATACTTTGCTTTTGCTTGTTCGGCAAGAGATTTATCTATCTCTATAGAAATAATCTTTTTAAAACCTGCATCCAATGCATAATCAGTTCCATCACCATATAGTGTGCCTGTTTCTACAAAAACATTTATACCTGTCTTTTCTTTTATTTCTTTTAAATTAAATTTTCTTATTGTTCCCATTTGTTATAAATGTTACATTATTTTCAGTAATGTGTGTGTAGTTAATAAACCCCCAATCAGGTTTGTTTTTATAAAACGCGTTCATTTTGTATGAGCCATCAAGTAGCTTGCGGCCCCATGACACTTGTGGAGCAATACCTGAGTGTGCAATATGATAATATGGTGCGTTTAAAAACGCTAGCTTCACTCCATGGTTGTGTAGATTCCATAAAATTTCTCCGTCCATGCCAGTTTGCCATCTTTCATACTGTCTGTGACTTTCATCTTCTTCATCGTAACCGTGGCCGTTGTTTAACAGCGTGTCACGTGCTACAAACAAAAAATCACCTGCATAACCACCACATATACACTCGTCAGGTAATCCTGGCTCTTTTAAAACAAGTGTATCTTTTATTTTAATTTCGTTTTCTGATAAAAATTCTACGTTATACCTTTCTAGGGGTCGAAAGAAATTTAACTCATTAATTTTATCTTCAAGTAAGATATTTTTAATTTCAGACCACATCTGTTGTGGTATAACAATGTCTGAATTTGTTAATAAAATATAGTCATTTGCAGCAGCTCTTATACCTATATTTTTTGCATAGTATTCATAGAAAAGCTTGGGGTTGAGTTTTTCGTTTTCTATGACCTCTTTTTCTACAACTATATTTTTAATTCTTTTATCGTGAAGAACATTGTATAAATCAGAATTAATATGAAGATATTTGTTATCTAGAGGTGACCAGTCAACAATAATATACTCAAAATCAATGCCGTTTTTTTCTAGAAAAGCTATATTGCTTGTTAGTGATCTTTTAAGTCTCAATATAAAATCTTCTGCAAAACCATCATCACGTCCTACTGCAATTATTGAAATTTTTTTCATTTATTACCACTTTTCTAACACCCAATTAGGGTTAGTATATATTTTATGACAGTATTCAAAGTTTTTCCAGGCATGAAGTAAGGGGTTATTTTTTTCACTTGTACTCTCTATTCTGTAGTATAAAAAAACATCTTTTTTCTTTATCATGTGAAGGATATATGAAAGTGAAGTTTCTATGGTATGAACAGTTTGTGCATTTTGTAAAATCTTTATCCAGTCGAATAACGTATAGCCTTGTTCATAGTTGACCTCTATTAGGGGTAAATTTGATTCAATGTTAATATCTGTTCTGATTAATGGTGTGCCAGCACCCCAATGCTTGTTAATGACATTATAAGGACCAGAAAAGTTAATTTTTTTGTTAAAAAGCTCATCTTCTTTATGAAGATTGCGGTTAAGCGTTACATATTGATCCCAATCTTCACACGTTAGACCAACAATCTCATATTTAGCTTGCATGATGTATCGCCACATGCCACCGTATAGTGCAAAATGACTATATTGTAAGGGCATATATATAAATTGGTCATTTTTAATGATATTTTGTTCTTCAGATTGATAGAGGTCTTTTCCTAAAAAGTCTTCATTTTCATTAACAAAATTTATATTTTTTGGCAGTATGAAATAATCCTTAACTTTATAATATTCGTCACATAGTGGCCATATGATCTGTGTAGGTTCATACTTTTCATTCACTTTGCATACAATTTTTTGAATATAAAATATATCTCCCAGTCCACTAGGCTGTTTTATTAAAACATAATCCATGTTAGTTGATGTTTGCTTCTTTGACAAAAAGAAAAGGATAGTGCTGATAAATCCAGTCTTCAGGGATTTTATATTTTTGAAGGTTTTTAAAGTTCTCTTCCATCGGCTCGCTTAAAGAGTGATACAGGTCAGGTGACAGCTTTTTAAAGATGTCCTCTAATTCATCAGGTGTGTTAAATGTGAGCATTCCTTTTGTATTAAAAAACCGTGAAACATCGCTGCCCCAATATACAGGTATTGTTCTTGAAGCGAAACAATCTAAAAGCTTTTCTGAAAAATAATAATTTGGTTGGCTATTTTCAAGTACGATGGAAAAATAATAATCGCGCAGGCCCTCCTCTTTAGTTTCTATTTTTTGAAACCCATTACCAAAGTGATCCACTCTTGAACTAAAACGTTGTATTATTTCCTGTCTAAATGCATGGCCTTTTGTCATCCTTTTATTTGATGCAATCATTGAGCACATTTTTGTTTTCTTAGGCGTGGTATAATTTTGAACCCAGCAACAGCCAAAAGGATAAAAAAGAAAATTACGACCTGTATCAAGTAATTTTTTGTCAAAAGTAAGTATGTAATCAAACTTTTTGTGGTTTTTATCCACATAGTCGTAGATTTGTGGATTAATGTCAGGCGGCTCGATAAGCAGCGCTACTTTGCATTTTGAGTGTTTATACTTATCAGCCTCGTGTAAAAAAAGATCGGTAATAAAAACTGTGTCACTTACAAGAACGTTGTCTCTTTCCCACTGAAAGTGCGAAGGATAGTACCCATACGACATTGATTGATTTTTAGGATGGTGCGCAAAATTGCCATCACGTAAATTAATTTTTAACATAAAGTGCATCTCCCCATGTTTGACCTGCCCAGTTTGTTTCAACCCTGTTGAAGCCGTATTTTCCTAAAAATTCATCCATTTCTTCCACATGTGCGCAATTTTCGTAAACTTCAGCTCGATTTACTTCCGACATGATCCACTTAACATTTTTAAGAGTTTTACGAGCACCGCGCAGTGCTTCAAGTTCAAAGCCTTGTATATCTATATTGAGGAAATTATACACAGAACTGCATTCATATCTGTCTAGAGGTTCAATCTTTATTTTAACCTCATTATGAAATTTTATACCTGGATACTGTTCTAAATGTATTTTAGGCTTGAGAACAGAGTTGCTCTGACCGTTATTTTCTGTTTCACGGTAAAGCGTCATTTCACATGAAAATGGCCCCAGTCCTTTGTGAATGGTGTGTATTTCTACGTCTGTGTCAAGACCGTCAGTTTTGTTTTTTAATACTTTGTAATTGTCCTCGTCAGCTTCAAACAAAACTATATGTCTCACATCTTTATCTTTTAGATAGACATCTAATTCTTCACCATGGTGACCACCGATATGTATTATACCTGTGATGTCCATATTATATTTTGACTTAGTATTGAAGTAGTCCAGCAGCATAAAAAAATAGTATAGCTATGTGTTTATTTTTATCCAATCACTTTCATAAATGTCTTGATAGTTTTTTGGACCGTCAACATTGAACCAACGATCAGGTGTGTACACTCTTTCCTTTTCTTTACCCAAATATACTCCCCAGCATGAAAATGAACTGTTTGACATAATAATTGCATCACATTGAGACAACAAATAGAGATCTTCAAGCTCACTCTTACTATTGCTAATAAAAACATTGTCGAGTGCCATGTACTTGTTGTAATCGTTGACATTGTCAGTTACTACGATTGGTGTATATTCAGACAGATCAAAATTACAGAGTGCGTTTATGTAGTAGTCACGATTGCAGATATAGTGTGTCGACATGTAGCCGGGCAAGAGGTAGTCACCGAGTCGAATATGTATGCCCAACTTTTTTGTGGACATTCTTTCTAAAGTTTTATCTATTTTTGATTTAATTTCATCGGAAAAAATAAAAGTGTCTTTAATAAGGCTTAAGTTATGGCTAAAATGTTTTTTTGACTGAAAATAGCCGTCAATTATCATATCTTTTTTATCAGTGATAGGTGAGTATGACCAATCAGGTTCATGAAATATCTCTTGGGGTATAAAGTCTGTCTCTTTAATTTTTTTATATAATGTATTTTTAAACTGATCTGGTGACTTGCCCTGTCCTCCTGCAATGTTAAAAGCACCATAATTGATCGCAAAGTCTGTCTGCAGATCGACAGCTTTGCTTATGCCTGCAGCAATGGTGAACATTTGATTGCCTACACCACCTTTCAGTCTTGGTATTATCATATCAGCCTCCAGGATGTATTGGTATATTCTTGTACTTTTTCTTTGGGTGCTGTTTCAACAAAACTACATAGTTGTCTGTTTTGTTCATGATATGGATTTTCAACTTTGGGTGAAGCACCTGCACCATCATGGGGCATATGCCACAACGCGGCTTCAGGGTCTGTCAATCTTGAAACAGTAAAGCCCATAATATGAACACGTTTTGGAAATTCGTTATCTTCATAACCCCATCCTTTAAAGTTAGGATTATATCCATTGGCTTTAATAATGTTGTCTCTTCGACCCAAAACACAACCACCAACACTGCTATGTGCACCAACTAAAATATTTCCATCATTGTAGTTAATAGATAAGTTGTTTGGCCAGTATTTTAAAATATCATTAATGTCAAGGGTTTGTGCAAATTTAGCTTTTATTTCTGTTGAAACACAAAGAAACAACCCATTATATGGATAGACGAGTCCTGCGTTATCATTAGCTTTTAATTGATTGATTGAATCAATAATTTGATTCAAGGGCAGAATTGCGTCAAGATCATGAAATGCCAATATCTCTGATTTTGCCAATATTATGCCTTTATTAAAGGCTGCACACTTATTCCATTGATCAGTATTTTTAGTGTAGATGTATGTGTCATTTTCTGTAAGATCTAATACACATGGAAGTTTTTGTTGTTTATCATCCTCTATAAAAATGCATTTATAGTTTGTTGCGTGTGCCCTGTAATAGTTGGTGATAATTTTTACATTCTGGGCACGTTCATGTGTGTCAAGTCTCACATGAAATAAAAAAGTTAATCCTTGTAAATCATGTTTCATGGCTGTGAGTGTTTTTTGTGTATTTCTTTAAGTATCTTTTTGACATCTTCAACCGATGTGTCAGGTACAGCGTTTTGCCATGCAGGTAGAAAGTTGTGTTTTTTTTGAAAAAATTCTGCACCTTTAATGATGTTTTCTTTCCAATCAGATCTTGGTCTGATGGCGCTGCTTTCCTCTGAACACGCAAGCTCATCCAACAATTCATGGCTATTTGCAAGATCAGGCCAATTCCAGTAAGGTGTACAATATCCCGCTTTTGCTATGCGGTAGTCATGATCAACATGTTCAAAAGCATTGCAATAGTCTTCATCAATTAAGCCCACCTTTTCAAGTACTTCGCGTGTATAATAACAAAAAGCACCAACACTATGTGCATTTATGGCAATTTTGCATTTTCCATAGTCAATAACATATCTCGGGCCTGGCTTGCCTTTTGATACATTGCCCCTGTTTGCTGGCCCATGATAGCCAAAATTAAAATGTTGTATACCTGTATGCTTTCGTGCCTCTATATATTGATTAAAAACACTGCCATCCCTAACAATAATATCATCCTCTATAACAAACATGTGGTCGCAATTTTGTTCCAATAAATATTTAAATATTTTGTTTTTTGATTTACCAACACCAACATTTATCTTGTTGTGAATATAACAAAAATCGATTTTTTCTTGTAATTTTTGAATATCCTCAAAATCTGATCCATCATTTACAACTACCAGAGTAAATTCATTGGGTATAGATCCAATACATTTTAAGAAAAAATCAGGTCTATTACATGTTACTATGCCTATTCCTATTTTATCACCCATTGTATTTTATAATTTTATAATAAATACTTTAAATGGCAACAAACCCTTCAAATTCAAATGCTATTAATATTGCGAGTCTTCCTCAGGCTCAGCTCTTGCTTGATGGTGATCTGTTGGTTACAGAAACTGCAAACGGAACACAAACAATTGACTTTGCAAATCTAAATCTAGTAAAAACAGATATTTTTGGAAATGCAACAATTGTTGGTGATCTGACAGGCAAAAATGCATTATTGGCAAATGTTCAGGTGACGTCACTTTCGGCTCTTGATGTTTTTACGACAGGTGGACAGGGTGTTAATTCATCAAATGACTATTATGATCGCTTTACCATACAAAATGGTATTGTGTTAAGTGCCACCAGAAACACTGAAAATAATCCAATTTACAAGCAGATTACAACAAGTGTTATACCTGCAACAACAGGCTACTTAGCGACTTTATTTAGACAGGTTGCAGAGGAGTCAGGTGTTGCAACTATTGCAGCTGGCAGTGCAAGGTCCACTGATATAACACTTAACAGCTTTTTTAGTCAATATCCATGGATTCCAAACGTTGGTTATATAACACCGAGTTCATTTACACTCGTGCCCTCTACACCCAGCGTACTCAACACAAGTGTTATAGATAGATTAGCTATTCTTGTTAGTGGTATAACACCACTTGCTCCGTTTACACAAAACTCTCTGTCTGGTGCATTTTTTAATTTATTTGCACAAATACCTGGTCTATCAGCTCAGCCGGTGATACCGGTAGTATTAAATCAAGACATCACTCAACCGGCCGGAACTAATTTAAGGTTCAATATCTCACTCGCATATCCGGTTCAGACGGATGTTAATATCTATTGGAGACTTTTGGTGGTTGATTAATCTTTTGTATGAAACAAAAGAGCTTTTGTTATTCTTCCTAGAGCTTTGTTATTATCTAACCCCTCGTCAAGAAGTCTTTTATATTCTTTTTTGAAAGATACAACAAAATCTTCACTCAAGTGAAAATTGCGCGGATACATGGTTCTCTTAACTATCTTAATGGGTTTAAATCCCTCTTGTAATTGTTGTAGTTTTTGATTGAATTTGCTCACATTATTATTTAATACCACGTGTAAGCATGTTTCTAAACTTTTGCTCTTCTTGTTCTTCACCGTGAACCTTTTTCTGTATGCCCAGAAGAGCCTCCATTTCTTCCAGCTTTTCGCCGCTAAAAATACTGCCCTCGTCAACTAAACCGCCAGTAGGACTGATATATAGTTTTATGAGCTCTGTTCTTTGTTCTAGTGTGCCAAATATTTCTATAACCGGTGGTCGGTCTTCGTCGGGAAAAAACGGTGATTTGCCTGTTTGATTGAATCCATATGTTATGACCTTGAAGATGTTATCTATTTCTTTTATAAATTCAGGATCAATTTCACGGCCCTCTTTGTGTACAATGGGTACAGGTGCTGCGGCGGTAATAGGTAAAAAGAAAATAATATCTAAAAAGTGCATACTCTGTTGCACAAGAGGAATGCATTTTCTAATAAAATCGTCATCTATGTCGCTGCTCTTTTTCTCATTATTCCAGAGTGAGTACACAATGTTATCTAAAGCACATCTATCAAAAATAATAAAATCATCTTTTGATGATGACTGGAGATCATCAAGAATACAATTGAGTATTGTCCATTGACCTTCTTTTGTGCACTGTTTATTGAGTGTAATGTTTTTTTCTTTTACAGCTTTTCTGTATGATTCAGCAGACCGTTTGTACATTGGCCATTGCTTAAGAAAGTCATTGATTAATGTAGTCTTGCCTTGACATGCTGATCCTGATATTGCTATTCTCATAGTTAGTTATTTATACCTTTAAAGCTTTATCCCAAATTACAAGCTGCAGTCTGGGAGAGAAATTAACATGCATAGCTTTAGCATACTCTGCAACAGCTGCAGCATTTTGTATGTGCTCTTCACGTGAGCCACAACATGGCATAAACCAAATTTTATTTAAAGGTACATTAATACCGTGTTCATCTTCCACGTACTTTTTCCATATTTCTTCTATGTCACGATCAGATGTTATAACAAATTTAAATCCTGAATTGTTAAATACATGCCATTTTAAAACATCAGGATTGTATGTTTTTTCTTCTGGGTCACCATTTGTGGTTAACTTGGGTGATGTGGTGAATGTTGCCATCCAGAGTGTAATCCATTTGCTGTCCGGTAAAATGGTAGCATTAGTTTCAAAGTCTATTACTGGTGTAAATTTATATCTATCTACAAAGGCTCTAACAAATTTTAAAAGTTGCTTTTGCTGTATAATGGGTTCTCCACCTGTTAACTTCAATATTGCTTTGTGTCTAAGATGTTCTATATAATTGTTGTCTTCCATCATTTCAAATATTTCTTGAAAGGTCATTTTATTCTTTACAGACCATGAAACAAATGAATCACACCCATGTGGTGAGTCTGCAGAAGCGAACCCTTTGCAAGTGAGATTGCACATTGCAAGACGCATAAAGACAGAAGGTTTGCCAATAAATTCACCTTCACCTTCGATGGTATAAAATACTTTATCGTCAGATAAAAACAGTGCCTCTTTGGTAACATCGATATTTTCCATCATGTAATAATAGTATCTTTTTTATGTTGTTCAACATGTAAAAGTGTGATTAAATAATTTTACATGAAAAAAACTAAGCCGAGCCGTAAACAGGCTGGTGTAAGGGGTCAACAAAACATTGATCAGTCTCCGTATGTAGCTCAGCGTAATAAAATAGATTATGAGCTTAAAATAAAAGAGTTGCCCTGGACACAAAAACAAAAAGCAATAATAGATCTCTTTAATCATAAAAAGACAAAACTGTTAATACTTAAAGGACCTGCAGGCACAAGTAAAACTATATTATCCATGTATTTGGGTCTGCAATTGCTTAACAACAAAAAAGTTTCTGACCTAGTATTGGTAAGATCCGCAGTTGAAAGTGCAGATTCAAAACTTGGCTATCTCCCCGGGGATATGATGGAGAAGTTTGGTGTGTATCTTGCTCCTTTTAATGAAAAATTTATTGAGTTGTTGGAAGATCAGCAAATAAGGCGTTTAGAAAAAGACAATAGAATTACTATGTGTCCAATTAATTTTGCTAGAGGGCTTCACTTTTCTGTTAAATTTGTATGCTGTGATGAAAGTCAGAATTTAACACTGCGCGAATTGCAAACACTTTTTACACGCATAGGAGAATTTAGTAAAATAATAATTTGTGGTGACCCTGATCAGAGCGATTTGCCCATGGGCAAATCCGGCTTTAACACTGTGTACAATGCCTTTAATACAGTTGAATCACAAGAACACGGTATTTTTTGTGTGGAGCTTACTGAGGAAGATATTGTTAGATCAGAGCTATGCAGGTATGTGACCCATGTATTTAAGGGTCTTTTGCCTCCTGCATCATCTACTAAATAGCGTTTAAATCTTTTAACTCTTGCAGGGCTTGTAATACGTTTGTGTTGGCTGCAGCTATATCTTGATCTGTTTGATTTTGTACAGTGATGGCTTTGTGTTTGATTTGCACGACACTTGGATCGGCATTCAAACCAAGTTGTTGTGATATGGCGTTAAGAGTGTTGGACAAATCTCTTCCTATCTTATCAAAGTGTGGATCTCGTGTCACGGGAGGCAATCCACTGTTGTTGTATATGCCTGTTGTATCAATGCGCGGCTTGCCTTTTACTTGGTTATTGTAAATCTGTTCAAGATCTTTTGCAGTTTGACCATCAATGCCGTTATCGATTATTACCGGTGCAGTGTTCTTTATGAGATAGTCGGAAATTTCACCACCATAAAGCTGGTGTTTTGTTTCACTATTCATTAAACACCCCAGCTTGTACCGCCGAAAGGATTGCTCCACCCTGACGTTACTTTATTACCTACTGCAGCTGGCTTTGGTTGATTGGTCGGAACAGGTCGTAAAGCCGCTACAGGCTCAGGCTTTACAACTTCAACAGTTTGTTTACCATCTTTAGGATCAGATCTGGATGGCAGTATATCACATAAATTGTATTCTACTGATGCAGAGTTTTTTTCATGTTCCCAGACTTCGACACGCTCAACCCAACATCTACTTACAGTTTTTTCACGTACATATACGTCAGCAATAGTGAATACATATTCGGTAAATCTTTCTATGCCTACGCCTCCTTCCATTATGCGAAGGTCACATATGCCTAATGCATGCAGCTCTTTGAACTTTTCCATGCATGGATCATCTGCAGATATTACTAATGTGTGATCAAACTGTTTTTCTAATAATTCTTTTAGTTCTTTGAGACCACCGAAATCCACTACCCAATTTTTATCATCTAAACCTGTACATCCAAACGTTAATTTTGCTGATAATCGATAACCGTGAATTAGTTTGCAATGACTGTCAGCTTTCCATTGTCTAAATGCACAGCTTCCCAATTCTATAACTTTCGAACTTTTGTATTTCATAGTATGATTCTTTTTATTACCTAAAATATTTTAACCATAAGAACAAAAGAAATCAACTGACTTTCTTAAGAAAAGTGCAATTTATGTAAAATATTATTTACAGCTAAGCTAAAGGATTCTGCTTTTACAGGTGCATCTGGCTTTGTTTTTGTATATTTTTTAAGTTGTCTCTTTGACATACCTGCCATCATTTCTTTTGAGGCACCAGTGAGTTTTGATTTAGGTATTTTACCTTTTTTTGCTGCTAGCGCAATACGTGCTGCTGTTGCTTGTTTTTTTGATTCTGCCGGCATATGAATTATTTTGTTGTTATGACCATGCTATTCTGCACCCTAGAGTAATCTATTGAGCCTGGTCTTATAACAGCTGGTGGTTTCTTTGTGTTTGGTCTTTTGTCTTTATAGAAGTATACACGAGCTTTATTTTTTCCCATTGGCTCTATTACTATGCTTTTTGCCCAAGGTATACCTTTTACACTATATGCAGGGTAATTGCCACCTATATTGCCGATGTATTTAACTTGTAGAGATGTATTATTAATGACCAATTGGGTTTTTGTTTTACTCAAGTCACCTATTTGTGTTTGAGCAGATTTCTGCGACTGCTGAGTGGGTTGCTGCAGTTGTTGCTGTTGCTGTTTTTTTGTTTGTACAGTACCATCAGTGCCTGGCGATTTAAGCCATTGACCAGTTTTTGATAAGCCTGCACCTATGCCTGTTGCAACGTTCCCTGCACTGCCCATAGCACCTGCCAATGATTTTGTACTTGTAGTCAGTCCACCTACTGCTCTTCCAGCACCACGAAGCACACTACCGGCACCTCTTGCATATGCTGCAGGGTTTAAGACTTTTGATCCTATGCTCTTCACGTAAGAGGAAAGTGGAGCCTCTTTTAATATAATATTGGCTAATAAATCTAATTTATTCATATTAATGCAAAATAAACCCACTATAAAGATCTGCTAATTGATCACCAGATATGCCTGATTGCTTGATGAATTGATCCAGATCTTTTATGCATGTACTATTTAATATTTGACTGGTGAGAGGATTACCTTCTTCAAGGGATAATTGTTGCAAAATATACTCTTTCAGTTCTTCAAATGTTTGCAAATGATCTTCATCTGCAATATATTCAATTAAATCAAGTGGAATTTCCTCTATACAAAGATCTGGAGGCAAAATTAAAACTTTAAGCCTGCCTGCACCTTCTTCAAGAATATACCCTTCATATGATGGACAGTTTTCAGGTGTACCTTCTTTTGTAAGATATTTTGGGTCTGTTTTGACTCTAATCCTTTGCAGAGAGGTCAAATTTTGCAGATGGTTTTCAATAATTGTGTTGTAACGCACATAATTATTTATGTAGAATAAGCTGCTGCATATGGTATAATAATCAGAGCTTATGGAAGAATATACGAAAACGGTAAAATTAAAGTATGCGAATGGCAACCACCCGCGTTCTCAAAAAGAAAAGAATGAAATTATTGAAAAAGCTGCAAAAGCATATGAAGCATATTTGGATGCACTAGGATTTGATTGGAGAGATGATCCTAACAGCACCAATACACCTCATAGAGTTGCCAAGGCTTTTGTAAATGATCTTGCATCAGGTTGCTACGAGACACCGCCAAGAGTCACATCGTTCCCGAGCAATGGGTATGATGGTGTGGTGTTTCAAGGTGGCATCCCTGTTAAGAGTATGTGCAGTCACCATCATTTAGCATTTACAGGAGTGGCACATGTTGCTTATATTCCCTCTCTTGAAGGCCGCGTCATAGGCTTGAGCAAACTCAATCGCATTGTTGAATTTTACGCAAGAAGACCACAAATTCAAGAAGGCCTCACAATACAGATTCATGATGCCATCGACGAAGTTTGCGAACAAAACAAAGGTGTCGCTGTAATGGTTAGTGCCACACACACATGCGCATGCAATCGCGGCGTAAAACATGATGGGTGTGAAATGAAGACAAGCAAGCTGAGTGGTGACTTTATGTCTGATGCAGCTACCCGTGCTGAGTTTTATACGTTTGTCGCAAATATGAGGCGATCGCCACTAACTGTCTAGTGCTGTATCGATAAGAGCATTAATCTGCTTTAAAAACGGCTCACCAATTAAAATGGGCTCAGTATTTTCAGAGCGATCGGCAATACTAAATGGCACATTTGTGTATGGTTTTCCGTGCAGATCAATATTAAAAACAACTACAGGTCTTTCTTCCTTTACACCGCTACCTATGTGAATATTGATAGTGCCCTTTAAAGGGGATGTAACACGCTTTTCGTCTACTGTAGTAAAAGACACATTGCCACTTTCAATTGCAATATCAGTACCATGAAGAACGTTATATGCTTCATTTCCACTATCTATTTTGGCTAAGACACGGCCTACACCTTCAACCTCGATTTCTTCGGTTATATTTAAAACTGGACGATCTATTTCCTCCTTCACTCTTACACATTTATTTACGCGTACCCCACTTTTCAGTTTTGTTCCAGCTTTTCTATAGCCTTTCCAGCACTTGGGGTCAAGTCTTCTTTTTTCTTCTTTAATAAATTCTTTAAATGTCTTCATATTACCAATCCTTGCATGCTTGATATTTAGGCGTCCCGGGCTTTGCAGAGCTACATTTATGTCTTGCTCTAAATGATTTTTTTCGCTTGGTATTACCTGACTTGCCGGTAACACGCACACCTGCCTGCCCCCAGTGTATTCTTTTATAGCCTGCACCTGATTTGACACACTTCATCCATTTCTTGCCTGGTCGTGTGGAGCTGGCTTTTTTTGTTACTTTTGTACAGCGAGCAGACTTTCCTTCTGTTAATAGTGCTTTAATAAAAGCTGATTCAAACAGTGTAACCATAAGAATATTTATGCATCTGCTATAAATATATATAGCCATGTTTGCAAAAGATGTACATCTTCTAAATGAGATTTATAGTCAAAAAATTAATGAAATGAATCTCGGTCCCCATGGAGATCAAGGTTCAGGAGCTGGTCTCTCTACAGATAATATTCAACGGATAACCGGTTTATCTAAAAGACCATGTCTTAAAAAATGCTGTCAAAATGCAGAAAATAGTGAAACACCTGATGAAGACTGTGAAGGTGGAATGTGTGACTGTCAGGGTGAAACAAACCATGAAGAAACAAACACAGATATGGTTAAGCAAAGTCTTTACCGTTTAGTTAAACTCACGGCCATGCTTCATGATTTAGTATGTAAAAACAATAATGCTGAACCATGGATACTTGCGAAAGTAACAGAGGCATTAAATCACATAGAATCAGTTTACAGCTACGCTGACTATGAAGACTATAGACATCAAGTGGAAAGTGATATCAATACTATCCCAAGTATTGATGAAGAAACAGAAGTTGATCTTTATAAATCAATTCAATCTGGAGGTGGTAATATTATCTCACAAATACAGCGCATCCTTTCAAAAGAATCAAAGGAAAACATTGAAAAGATTCTATATGAGACCATTTCTGTTTTAGAAAATAAGAAGAATTAAATTTTAAGGATTCTTTTAATTAATTCTTTATCTTGTTTAGAAATCAAATTCTGTTCGATTTCGTTGACCGTTTCAACAGGAACAAAACAATCCACCGCGCCAGGATCACGCTTACATATTTGACTTCTTACTGCTGTTCCTGAAATTCTGTTATTCATAGCAGGTATGTTTATCACCTTAACCAAGGGATATTTTTCCACATTATCTTTAAAGTAGTTGAATCTCTGTTCGTCTTGTGGCCCTGCGCCAACAATTATATTTTTTTCAGGATTGCCATCTGCATACTCATAAGTAGAAGCAACTGGTGTCTTTTCAGCGATGTATACTTCCACTGGCTTTCTTAGATACTTTTTATATATTTCCCAAATTTTCTTTGATTGTTCAGCGGTAATATTATCTCTTATACCTTTTCCTATAAATACAATGCCCTGATCTGCCTCTTCTAAAAGGTAGTTTAACGCATTAAAATGACCTCGATGCGGAGGTTTAAATCCTCCAGGCAGTATTGCAACCGTAGCAGCTTTTGTGGGCTTAAATTTTTTGATAATATTCTCAACAACAATATCAAATAACATCTTAGTACCCCTCTCTGTCGCCTACTCTCATGGCTCCACCCATTTTTGCATGTGGTGGCATGAGCATATAGTTAGGATTGCTCAAATAACTTGTTGGCAGAGTATTTTCTGCTTCTTCACTCTTTGCAAATTTTGATTCTAATCCTCGGACAATAAAATTGCCAGTAATTTTGAATGGCATTGGTGAGATGGATTTGTCTCTAATCACTATTCCTTCCTGATCCACTATATCGCCTATAGGTGAAGTCATAGAATCAAGAAGAGCTTGTCCGAGAACACGTGTTGCATGATAAAAGACTGCTCCACAAACAGCAGAGCTCACCATATTTTTATCATTATCTTTTATAAACTCACTCAACGCCACACCATTTAGTATTTGCTGATAAACATATTTGCTCAATGCTTCTGCTTTTTTGCCATCAATAAGAGTGATCTTTACACCCCGAGGATTTCTGCATGCGTTTAACCATGTACCGAGAGTCTTTGTTTCCGCACTTTCAGGAGTGTACTTCACTGCAAATTCTGTGTTTAACACTCTGGAAAAATCTATTTCCGATTTTGCACTGGCAGGAATAGAGCCAAAAACTTCAAATCCATAGTTTTTAGCTATCTTATTAACTTTATCTATTAAATTTTGCAAAACATCTTCATTAAATTTTATTTCTTTAGTAGCTCGAGATACTGAGCCTCGTACAGGGCTTTTCACTTCATAAACCTGATTAATGCCATGAACGGCAAGAAAATTATTTGCATATCCAATTACATTTGTACCCCCTTTTACATATTCCATGTTAAAAATTAAAGGCCTTTTAAAGAAACCTAGCTTATTCAAGTCATCCTTTATTACAGGAAGAGCCTTATTAAAAATATTTAAAACTTCTTCACCTACAGCAATCATCCCATGACCTTCTTCAAATCGATTGCGCAAATCCTGTATAGTAACACCTTTAATATCTAACGGTTTATTAGATCCACGATCCAAACCAAACTCAATACTTCCATCTTCGTTCGTTACTATTTTAATCGATGCGTTGACACCATCAATCTTAACCGCAGGGGGTGTTTTTTCTATGGATAATGCTGTTTTTTCAAATACCTTTACAAGGTCTTTGCCGCTTCTTACTTGGGGCAAATCAAACGGGTGTGCCATATGACCTGCTGCTCCACCTTCTAAAAGAAGAATGCCCTGTCTTGGTAAAGCAGGTAAATATGTACCATAACATTTTTCTAAATAAACTGATGCTAAATTTTTATATTTCATTGAACGTAAGGGCTTCTTTTTTTCATGACTGATAATAATTGATTATATTTCTGCATAAAATTATTTTCATTAATTGAATTTTCAAATTTTTTAAAATTTAAGTTTTCAAGTCGCTCAGGGTTGTCTTCTTTTACCTCATTGTCGTTTAGCACCTTATTTAGTGCAGTTTGCATTTCTACTGCATTTTCTTTAGTAATCTCTTGACCTGTTAAAAGTGTATCAATTTCTGTTGCAGGTATGTTCATGACCAACGCTTTTGCTAATAGTCTAACAAGACTTACGTAGCCTTCAGGAGGAATTGTGGCTTGTTGAGTTTCTGGTCTTTTAGCTCCTAACTGGTTTGATGCATTTGGATCAGGTGTTGTTGCGTCTTGAGCGTCCGGTATAGCAGATTCCGGCTGTTCAGTTATTAAATTAAGATAGTAAGAATATTTAGAGAGAAAGCCCATATAAAGTATTTAATACTTTATGTTAAAAGAAGCTGTTTTGTCTTAATTGTATTAAAATATTCTTTATTTAAAAAACTCAAGTTGTTTGCTTTGGTGAATGCATTTGTTTTACAAAAAGAAAATTGAGTTAAATCACTGGAATTTATAGTATTTTTTACGTTTGCTGTAATTTCTGCTTTTTCACCTTCTTTTAATAGACATATTTCAGAAAAAGACATGTGATTGAAGTGAATACGCAACGGTAAATACTGTCGTGCTTTACTAAGAACAAATAGTAGACATTTATTAATATCTTCTTTTCCATAGTGGTTTAATATTTCAAGATTATCAGGTACTTGTTCTGTGTAATAAACAACCACTTTTTCTTTTGTTTTGAGGTTTAAAATATGCTCACACATATTTAAAACTATGTGGTGGAGAAATAATGTCTTTGTGTCTCTAGCAATTTTTTTACTAATTAACAAATTATATTTACTCAAATCACTAATTAGTGAGGGCTCACACTTTTGCAAAATAAAATAAAAATTTAAGAGTACAAAATTATGCTCTTTGAAAGCAATTTTTTCTTTCACACCATTTTTATATAGTATAATTTTATATAATCAATCCTTGCTCTGATTTAGGCGGCCGCCCTATTCTCACATTTATTATGCCATTATAGTAGTCATCTCGCAATAAAACTTCTTTATTTAATTGTTCTCTTATTTCGTAATAAGCCAGAGCCCATTTTGAATTACACGTTTTAATAATCATAAATTGAAAATTATTTTTGCCATATTTCCTTATATCTTCATTTAGCTCATTTGACGAGCTAGTGTACGTTTTCCATGTAGACTCTGTTTTTGTTATTCTGTTTCTTTTCCGACCTTTGAGTGGAGCTCTTTTAATCCGCATATAGCACTGCTTTTTACCTATATATTTTTTATTGGTAGTCAAATTGGTAATTTCATAAATAAATCCAAACACATCATCAGACATATTTACATTCTCGGCTACCAACCAATGACCTGTATCCATATTGTCTAATTATTAAAAGTACGTAAAAGTGCGACGTTGAATAGGTGTTTTTTTGTCTTTTTTGCCCTTTTTACCTTTTTTGTACCCTAAGATGGCCCTTTTGGGGTCAATGGGTCTATTGTCACCAGGGTTGAACCCTTTGCTATTTTGTGCAGGAAACTGACCTCCTGTCTCTCCTGTAGCAGCAGGTCCAAAAGCTGCAGCTGCAGTTATGTCCTCTTTTAACAGATTGTAAAATATATTTTGAAATAAGCCCATTGCAATATTCGTAGTTTATACTATTATTTAATTTAATGTTAGATAGATACATTAAAGAGCTTGAAGAAGATTTAAAAATTGATGAAATTAATTTAAGAGATTATCAGCTTAAATTGCCCGCCATTAAACATAAATGGGCTGGCAGGTATATTAGACTAAAACTAGAAATAGCGCAAGATAACAAAAATCTCTTGATGCTAAAAAAGAAATTGGCTGAGGAAGTAGAAAAGGCTGCTCCTGTCAAACTCAGTTCCCCATCAATTAATCAAATGATAGAGAATCATGATACATACAAGGAGTTTTGCGCTAAAATATATGAAAAAAAAATTGTGACAGAACTATTGGAAAAAGCAGAAAAAACTCTTAGTAGCACAACGTACGATATTAAAAATCTAGTCGAGATCATGAAGTTAGAAATCACGTAGTAAAATGATTAACTTTAAATATGATGAAAAAAAATGCCTTGGTATAATAGAGACACAAGATACTATTTTTTTTAACGAAATTAGAGAACATTTTTCCGTTAAAAACGAAAATGCTAAATACATGAGAAGGTATGGAAGGTTTTTACCTCCAAGAACATATGCAATAACACCAACAGGCAGATTTGAACCTGGTCTGTTTTTTGAGATAAAGAAATTTATAATTAATAAACAACGTGTTGTTGAGACAAAAATAGATCCTGAATTTTATAAAGTCATTACGCCAGCATCTTGTAACTGGCACATTAATCCGTTTTTTACATATGATTCTTTTCCTCTCAAGATAACACAAAGAGATTATCAGCAGGAAATTGTACGACGTGGATTAGAAATTGGCCGTGGTACTATAGTACTCGCCACTGCTGGCGGTAAAACACTTACCGCGGCCACATTACTTTCTAATATCTATAATTGTGCAAATGTGAGTGAATTTAAGTGTCTTTTTATTGTGCCTGATCGTGGCTTAGTAGAACAAACTTCACAGGATTTTATTGATTATGGCGTACCCTTCTCTGTATCCAAATGGACTGGTGATGATGAGCTTGACTTGGCATCTAACGTTGTTATAGCCAATTTAGGAATCTTACAAAGTAAAAACTCCAATCTTGAATGGTTAAAAGATATCAATGTTTTATTTGTTGATGAGGTGCATAAAATACGCAAAGGAAACGAAATTAATAAAATTTTTAAAAAAATTAAAACACCACATCGCTTTGGTCTTACAGGCACAATGCCCGAGGACATACTTGATCAATGGAATATTATTGGCAAAATAGGACCCATTATATATGAAAAACATAGTAAAGACCTGAGAGATGAAAATTATATAGCGGGTGCAGATATACAAGTTATTAAATTAAATCACAAAACAAAAGTTCAAGAAACGCACAACGGTAACGCCACAGACAAATACAGAAACGAGGTTGCAACCCTAATAAAAAGTAAATTTCGGAATAATATAATAACCAAATTAACAACCTATTTAAATAACAATTCACTTGTATTAGTAGATTATATAGAGCACGGTTTAATTTTATATAATGAAATATTGGCAGAAAACCCTGCAAAGCAAGTTTTCTTTATTAGAGGAGAAGTAGAAATAGAAGAACGGGAAAGAATACGTCAGCTCATTGAAGAGCATGATAATGTTGTTGTTATTGCAATTTCGAAAATATTTTCAACAGGTATTAATATTAAAAACCTGCACTTTATTATCTTTGCATGTGGAGGCAAAGCAAAGATAAAAATTGTGCAATCAATCGGAAGAGGTCTGAGGTTGCATAAAAATAAAAACAAGCTTATAATATTTGATATAGCAGATAACTATAATTATAGCTCTCAGCATTTACAAAAAAGACTTAACCTATATGAAAAAGAACAAATTAAATTTAGCATTAAAGACATCCAAGAAAAATAAAGCTAAAGAGACCAACCCTGACTCTGTATCTGAATTACTACCTATCGTTCAAGACACTGATGATAGTGATATCAAAATAATTGAAGTTAGTGGCTCAGGTGTAGCAGCAGAAGATGACACACCCGTGTATGAAAAACCTAAGAAAATTAAACCACGTGAAAAGGTGCACTACGTTAATGGTAAGGAATTTGAAGAAGAAATTAGAAGCTATTATGGAACTGATCACGTTACAATAAAACTTGGCGAATGTATAAATAAGATAGCAAACGGACTGTCATATGCACCCAACTTTATCAACTACTCTTATAAAGAGGACATGGTTGGAGATGCAATAGTTAAAATGTTTTCTGCATTAAAAAATAAAAAATTCAAATTGGATTCAGGGTTTAGCCCGTTTTCATACTTTACAACCATTGCATTTCATGCATTTATTAATAGAATTAAAAAAGAAAAAAAGCACCACAAAGCAATTACCGATTATAGAGAGAAAGTTTATAATGAATTAATGCTTGACCCTGAAGAAAACAACGGTGCCCATATATATGTTGAACCTGGAAACTACCGATACGAAGACTAGTAAAGAAATTTTTACGTATTCGAATAAAGTTTGCTGTATTGCTGACCTGCACATTGGTGTGCATCAAAATAGTACAAACTGGCATGATACGGCCATAAAGTGGGCCAAATGGCTTAAAACGGAATTGGATGGTCAAGATATTAAGGACATATTCATACTTGGTGATGTATATCACTACCGCGATGAAGTAGCAGTTAACACAATACACGTTGTAAATGAAATACTAAACATATGGAAAAATTTTAATATAGTTATTCTTGTAGGCAATCATGACGCATACTATAAAGACAGGTCCGACATCAACTCACTTTCAATTTTAAACGGTAAAAATAATATTACTGTAATAGACAGTCCTACAGTTTGTACGTTGTACGGTAAAAAACTGATGTTTTTACCTTGGGGATCCAACATAAGTGATTTTGTATCTTCAGACATAATGTTTGGTCATTTGGAGATTGAAAGCTTTAAAATGAATAGCTTTAAGGTGTGCGATCACGGGATAAAAACTGCTGAACTACTGGAGCGCGCGCAGCTTATATTAACAGGTCACTTTCATCATAGAGATGAAAGAAAATATGACAACGGATCCATTATTTACATTGGCAATCCCTTTGAAATGGATTTCGGCGACACTGGCACAACCAAGGGATATTATTTGCTCGACATCCCTACATGCAGCCTTGCGTTTAAAGAAAATAATATATCACCAAAACATAAAAAGATTACAATAACCGAGCTATTAAATTTAAAACAAGCAGACAATCAGTCTGTTCATGAGCTTATTAACAATAATATTATTAAAATAATTGTTGATAAAAAAATTACCGCAGATAAAATTGATTTACTGCTTAAAAAGCTATCAACATTTTCACCGTTTTCACTATCTGTAGATTACTCTGTATATGATGACAGTATTGTAGTTGACGAGCAAAACTATGACCCTACAGGTGTTGATTTGCAAAAAACTATGGAAGAGTTTGTAAATGTATTAGATATTACCAACAAGAATGATGTCATATCCTACTGTATAAATTTGTATAAAAAAGTTAGTAATTTATGAAGTACATTAACTTTAAAAAAATAAAAATTCAAAATTTTCTATCTGTGGGCTCAGAGCCTGTTGAGGTCGATTTTAAAACCGGCCTTCATATTATTACCGGTTTAAATAAAGACAAAGAGGATAGGCGTAACGGTGTAGGCAAATCAACAATAGCTGACGCAATTTATTTTGCGGTATTCGGGGATTCTTTGCGAGATCTCAAAAAAGACCACATAGTTAATAATATCAACAAAAAAAACTGCTCCGTTGAGCTGGATGTACAAATCATAAATTTTGATAAAAAAGAAAATCTTAAAATAATTAGAACACTTGAACCTTCGAAATGTTATCTTTATATTGATGGTGAGGATAAAACAAGAGACAGCATAAGCAATACTACAAACTTTATACTCAAACACTTCTCCTGCACTACTGATATATTTCAAAATTGTGTAATAATGACGGTGAATAATACCACACCGTTTATGGCCAAAAAAAAGCAAGAAAAAAGAAAGTTTATTGAAGACATCTTCAACTTGGGTGTTTTTAGTAATATGCTTGATTTGCTAAAAGTAGATATTAATGAAAAGAAAAAAGCTTTTGAAATAGAAACAACAAAATATGATGAGGGTATAAAATCGCTCAACACTTTCGAAAAACAAAAAAAAGAAGCTGTAGTTGAAAAGCAAAGAAAGCATACAAAGTATATTCAAAGACAAAAACAAAACGAAGAAGAACTAACAAATATTAACAACAAGCTTTCTACGTTCAAGGAAATTGATATTGTACAAATAAAAACAAACATTGAAGCTCTTAAAGAAGGTAACAACAAAGTTGATAATAACTTGCAAGAGCTGAGACGTGATAAAACTGAAAAAGAGTACTCTATACAACAAATTAAAAAGCAAATAATCACTATTGGAACAGAAGGTGACACGTGTCAAGTATGTTTAAGAAAAATAGAAGATCACGACCGTGATCTTATTAAAAAAGAAAAGAAAATATTGGAAGATCAAATTAAACATCACAACGATAGTGTACAATCTATTCTTAACTCAATAAAAGAACAGGAAGATCTTAATAAAAAAATTAATAATAAGATTGACAGACTTAAAGATAGTATTCACGCATGTAAATTACAACAACAAGAAAAACAAAATCTTATTCACCGTGCAGATCAGTTAAAGCAATGGCTAAAAATGCTAGACCAAGATATTAATGACCTGGAAAATACTACTGAGTCTGTAGATAAGTCGCTTGACGAGCAAAAAGAAAAAATCGCAACTATTAAACACAATATTGAAGGCTTTAAAAATGAACTCAACACACTTGATGTTGTAAAGTTTGTGGTTTCTGAGGAAGGAGTAAAGTCGTATGTAGTCAAAAAGATACTTAAACTTTTTAACAGTAGACTTGCTTATTACCTTAAAAAAATGGACGCCAACTGTCTTGTAACATTTAATGAATATTTTGAAGAAGAAATTGTGGATAATAAAGGCAAGCCATGCTCTTATTTTAACTTTAGCGGTGCAGAAAGAAAAAATATTGATTTAGCGTGTCTGTTTACTTTTATTGATATGAGAAGATTGCAAGGGGATGTATGCTTTAACTTTAGTATCTACGACGAGCTCTTTGACTCAAGTCTTGATGAGCGCGGGGTGGAGCTTGTTATTAATCTCTTAAAAGAACGCGTAGACAAACACAAAGAGTGCATAATGGTGATCAGCCATAGAAAAGAAAGTATTAAAGCAGCCACCGGTGATGTCATATTTTTAGAGAAATCAAACGGTATAACCAGACGAGTTGATTATAAAGATGCACCTGCATAAAGTATAAAACATGCTAATTTCACCCTTTGTAAATCCGTTTCCTCAGCCGTTTGTACAACCATTTGCAAATGTTGGTCCAGCATCTCCTAGTCAATATAGTACACAGCCTCTTCCTCCACCACCTGAAACAATGTTGCCAAGGGTGTTAAATTATTATGCAGATTATAGTGGGTGTGGGTTTTGGAGAATGATTTGGCCAGAGCATGTACTTAATGCACACCAAAAATTAGTTGTTCACGGCAGCACTGTAATGTGCTTTGATCCCAATTATTTTAGAAAAATTGAAGCTGTACGCATTCAAAGACAGGCAACAGAACATCAACTCCGGTTTGTACAGTTTTTGAAGCAGTTAAGTAAAGAGTTTAATTTTCGCTTAATATATGAAATTGATGATTTGATTTTTGCGGAAGATATTCCTGAATATAACAAGTTCAAACCAGCATTCACTGATCCAAAAATTAGACAAATAGCACAAGAAATAATGTCATTGTGTGATGAGATGACCGTCACATGTGACTTTATGAAAGATTATTATATTTCAAAAACTGGTAATAAAAATGTCACAGTTATACCTAATTATCTACCTAAATTTTGGATGGGTAATTTTTACAACGAAAAACGCATATCAGAAAACTTTGATAGACATCAAAAGAAGCCGAGAATACTTTATGCAGGATCAGGAGCACACTTTGATGTTGAAAACCGCGTAGATCAAAATGATGACTTTGCACATGTTAATAAAGTGATTGAATCCACTGTTGATAAATATCAATGGGTATTTTTAGGTGCATTTCCTCTGCCGCTGAGACACCTTGTACAGTCAGGTAAGGTTGAATTTCATCAATGGGAAAGGCTTTATACATACCCTGAAAAAATACAGAACCTCAATATTAATGCCATGGTTGCTCCTCTTCAGGACAACACATTTAATAGAGCAAAAAGTGATCTCAAATTAATTGAAGCAAGTTGCTACGGTATTCCTATTGCATGCCAAGATCTTTGTACCTATAAAGATGCTCCCATAAAGTTTAAGACAGGTGATGAAATGATTGATCAAATCGATAATATTGTGGGTAAAAAGGGCAAATACATGAATCAGTCTGCTAAATTTAGAAAAATTGCTGAAGGAAGATGGCTTGAAGACGACAATAACATAGACAAATATGTTGAGCTTTACACTAAGCCTCATGGCCACTCAGAACGAAAGCACTTAAATAAGCTAAACAATATTTCTTGATAAAAGAGATACATTCATTATAATGGATACGTGTTTAGAAACGTAGCTTATATTCCACGCGATCAATTAATGCGGCTGTACACATGGGATGATGCAGGCAAACCCATTACTGTTGATACAACATATGAGCCATATATATACCTCGAAACCACACATAACGAGGATTGTTTAAGTATTTTTAATACCAAACTAAAAAAACGTCGTTTCCGCAATCAAGCTGAAAGATCACAATATCTAAAAGACAACGGACTGACACGGGTTTTTGAGAACCTTGGACCGCAGCAACAGTTTTTAATTGATTATTATGGAACAGATAATGAAAAAGACGATTTTGCAAAGCATCCCTTAAAAGTATATTTTCTAGATATTGAGACATACAGTCCTGATAGTTTTCCTAATATTGAAGAAGCCAATCACCCCATCAATATCATTACTCTGTATGATGTTTTGACTAAAAAGTTTATCACATGGGGGTTAAAGCCTTATAATAAACTTGAAGAAAATGTGATTTATAATACATGCAAATCAGAAAAAGAGCTTCTAGTTAAGTTTATTGAATTCTTTAGCAACAACTATCCGGATATTCTTTCTGGATGGAATAGTGAGTTTTTCGATATTCCTTATATTGTAAACAGAGCAACACACATACTCGGTGAAGATGCAACAAAAAGACTCTCGCCTGTAGGAAGAATAAGAACAAGAGCGTTTATTGGTAAGTTTGGCAAGCAACAGGTTCGCCATCATATTGAAGGCATATCGTGTGTGGATTATCTGCAGATTTATAAGCGTTTTTGTCCTTTATTGCGAGAGTCATACAAGCTTGGTGACATTGGTGAAACAGAATTAAAAGAATCAAAAACTGATTATGGTGACACCGATCTTGCAACGCTCGCTGATAAAAACTGGGATCTGTTTGTTCAGTATAATATTCAAGACGTCAATCTTCTTGTAAAGTTAGAGCAAAAACTACAGTATATACAATTGCTAAGAATGATTGCTTATGCTGGTCTAACAACATTTGAGGGAGCACTGGGGTCATTAAGCGTAATTACTGGTTTGTGTGCCATCCGTGCACGCGGTAGAAATCAGAGAATACCCACATTTAATAAAGATAAAGATGTTGATGATGGCAGTCAAAATGCTGGTGCGTATGTTGGAGAACCACAGCAAGGGTTTCAAAATCATGTTGTCTCTTTTGACGCTAATAGTCTGTACCCCAATGTGATGATTACACTCAACCTTTCACCCGAAACGAAAATAGGTGTTGTAACGGAATTGACTGAAGACAGTGTCACAATAAAACACGTAAATGGTACGACATACAGCTTAACCAAGGCAAAGTTTGCGGCTTTTGTTAAACAAGAGGAAATAGCCATCTCAAAAGCCAAGGTTCTATTCTCTCAAAAAACAAAGGGCATTATACCTGATACTGTTGACTATTACTATAATAAACGTGTAGAGATACAAAAGCTTTTTACTAAAGCTAAAAAGGAACTGGTTAAACTTGAACAAGGCACTAAAGAACACAAGTTACTACAAGAAAAGATTGACCACCTTAATATCACGCAACACACAATAAAGATTCTTATTAATACAATTTATGGTTATTTTGGCAATAAGCACAGTCCACTTGGTGACGATGAACTAGCAGAATCCATTACACTTACTGGGCAAGCAGCTATCAAGGAATCAAATAGACTGCTTACAAGCTTTATTCAACAACACGCCAATCTTACCGATGAGGATATTTTACAGAGTAATCCTGTTATTTATAATGACACAGACAGTTCATATATCTCCATAAAGCATCTTGCCAAGGCTAAAAACATACATCAGGTTGATAGCAAAGGCAAAATTACAAAGGAATATTATCAAATTGTACAAGAAATAGAAGATTACCTCAATAAGGGAATTCAAGAGTGGGGCAAAAGTACGCTCAACTCTAAAGACTGTCGTTTGAATTTTAAACGTGAAAAAATATGTGATGTGGGTGTATTCTTACAAAAGAAACGCTACATTCTGCACGTTTTAGATGATGAGGGCATACCTTGCAATAAATTTAAATACACAGGTGTGGAGGTGGTAAGGACCACAATGCCGGCAGCCATCAAGGTGCACGTACGCAGGGTGATTGAAACAATGTTAATGACGCAATCTCGTCCTGATACTGATAAAGTTTTTAATGAGGTATATGATATATTTACAAAATTACAAGTTAAGGAAATTGCTGCCGTTCGTGGCATTTCTGACTATGAAAAGTATGCAGTAAGGTGTAACGAGTTTCAAGTATGTAAAGGCATACCAATGCACGTTAAGGCTGCATACTTTTATAACCTATTAATTGATAAATTGGGTGTTGAAAGAAAGTATGAAAAGATAGGCTCAGGAGATAAAGTAAGAATGTTTTATGTTAAGCAACCCAACAGGTACGGTCTTAAAGTAATAGGATACAAATATGATTTTCCTTCCGAGTTTAAAACTACCTTTGATCCGGATTATGAGTTAATCTTTAATAAAGAGGTTCATGCAGTGATAGAAAGGTGTTATGAAGCTGTGGGTTGGAAACTAAAAAAACCAAGCCAACAAACACAAACAGATTTGTTCGATTTGTTGGGGATGGAGAGTTGATTTTTTAACTACATTATATAATATATAAACATATGAGCGAATCAAAAATTATAACCTTTATTGACAGTATTGGAAGAACAATCATTGGAGAATTTGTTGAAACTTCACCCACAGGGGAAAAGAGTGACAACAACTGGTTCTTCATTAAGAATCCAGCAATTATTCATGTCCAACCCACACAACAGGGACAGTTAAACGTACAGACCATTCCGCTCTATTTTAGAGACTTTGTTAGCGAGCAAAATAAAGAAGAAGGCACATTTTGGAAGTATAATTATGCCAATACCGTTATAGGTGTTAATGTGCAAAATGATCCGCGGCTAGTTGATCAATATCATAAACTTTTTGTAGCCCCAGTCGGCATTCAGGCTGCGCCGCAAGCTTCTGATGCAAAAACTATTAAGCTTTTTGACGATTGATTTAGCTTACTTGGGAGTCGAAACCAAAACAGGGAAACGCAAGTTTCCCTGTTTTTTTATTTGAAAATGATACATTATATGTTATAATGGGGGCATGAGCAAAGAGATTGATAGTATTTTTAAGAAAATAGATTCGATGAATAGTGAAGCTTCCATGTTAAGCGAAAATGCACTATCCAATGTAGATACATGGTATGATACAGGTTGTTATGCACTCAATGCGATTCTTGGTGGGAGCTGTCGCAAGGGTGGCATACCAAAGGGCCGCATTGTGGGCTTTTCTGGTGAATCAATGACAGGCAAAACTTTCATTGTAAATAAGATTTTAGCACAAGCACAAAAACAAGGTGTACATCCAGTTATTTTTGATACAGAGTTTGCTATTGATGAAAGTTCAACCAAGGGTGTCGGTCTTGATCCAAGTAAAACCAAATATGTGCCTGTTTATACTGTTGATCAGTGCCGAAACCAAATTGCAGCATTTTTAGATAGTGTCATTGAGGCTAAACAAGAAGGTAAATTTATCATCAGTATTGATAGTCTCGGTAATTTAGCAGCACAAAAAGAAATTGATGATATTGCAAAAGATAAATCTGCAGCTGACATGGGTCTTCGAGCAAAGTCATTGAAGAGCTTGCTACGCACGCTTACTTATAAAGCAGGTAAAGCAGGTGTAACAATATTATTCACTAATCACACTTATTCTGATCCAGGAGCAATGTTCCCGTCTTTGGTTAAGAATCAGGCAGGTGGCTCAGGTCCTGTCTACATGGCAAGTATTTTAGTTCAGCTAGCTAAACGCAACGAAAAAGAGGGTGAGGGTGATTCTGGTAGCCTTGATACCGGTAAACTTGCAGAGGCAAACAAATATTCTGGTACAACACTCAGAGCTCTTACTGTAAAGAATCGCTTCATTCCACCCTTTCTAGAAGCAGAAATGTATCTTTCCTTCACATCTGGGCTTAACAAATATAGTGGATTGCTTCAAATGGCTGCAGCCCGTGGCATTGTTGAGCAGACTGGATCCACATATGTTATTGGCGTTGATGGTGGCAAGTATAAAAAAGGGGATAAACTAGGCTACGCTAAAAACTTTGTTAAAGATGTGGCGTTTTATGAGGAGTTTTTAATTCCTGCTCTTGATGAAAGGCTGGCCATTGATTACAAGTATAATAACGCTGAAGACATTGATGTGGAGCTCCATGAATAAAACAACAAAAGCTGTAGTACCTTTCAGCGGTGGCATGGACAGTACAACAATTCTGTATAACACCAAACAAACATATGATGAAGTGTATGCAATATCTTTTTTTTATGGACAACGTCATAAAAAAGAATTAGATGCTGCTCAAAAAATATCTAAAAAGGTGGGTGTAAAAGAGCACAGACTTATTGATGTGTCATTCTTTAAAGAACTTGCATCCACAAGCTCGTTAACTAACGATGAGGTTGATGTTGCAAAAGCAAAAGACGTTATGGGTGACCCACAAACAGTCAATTATGTGCCTTTTCGTAATATGATGCTGCTCAGTATTGCCTGCGCATACGCTGAGACTGTTGGAGCAACAGCAGTATATCATGGCGCTGCACAAGCTGATAGTGTAGCAGGCTACTGGGATGGCAGCCCTGAGTTTTTAGATGAAATAAACAAAGTGACTGCACTTAATCGCAGAAATAGAATCACTATAAAAGCGCCACTGCTCACAATGTCAAAGGCAGAAATTATTAAATTAGGCGTCTCTCTTGGTATTGACTATGCTGATACCTGGACGTGTTATGAAGGTAAAGAGAAAGCCTGCGGTGAGTGCACTGCTTGTGCACTGAGATTAAAAGGGTTTATAGACGCAAAAATAGTAGATCCTGTTCACTACTCGAAGGCTATCGACTGGGACAAGTATATAAATTAACCAAAATCAACTGGACTGCTTCCACCTTCACCGCCCCATGCACCACGCGCGGTTGTTTTACGTGCACCGTATCCGGTGACTTGTGAGATGTAATCCTCTAATGGAATAATATCTGACCCTTCAGATCCTGAAGTATCGAATGTTTCAAAATTATCACCGTACATAATATGTTGACCCTTTCTTTCAAGAACTCTTTTCTTAATAAGATCATTTATAGTACTTTTAACAATACGCCCAATACTTCTTTCTTCTATGCCAAGGCCACCACTTCGCATAATTTCTCTCATCACATCATTGGCCACATCAGATTCAAGAACACCCGAGGCATCAACTTTATCACCTATCATACGCTCAATTCTCACTTTTGTACGATCACCACCGTCTTCAGGTGCTTCTCCTTCTGGGGTTTCCTCTGCACCACCGGGTGTAGGTTCTGCTGCTTTTTTCTTGACAGCCTTTGTAACAGCTGACTGCACCTCTTGTTCTGTTGGAGCCTCATCACCTGGTGTCTCATCTTCAATTAATTGAAGTACAGGTGACATAAAATCTCTTAAAATTCTTGCAGTATAGCCGTGTTTAGCAGATGAAGTTAGACCTGGTACTTTTTGAAGCTGCTTGCCCAATTCTGGGTCTTCTTGTAGTTTTTTAACGACTTCAGGCATTTTGGCTTGAATTGCGTTTTGTAGTTTATTTAATTGTGTCTTTTGATCACCAATGGCAGCAAATTTGCCACCTGGAAACAGAATCTCATAAAGTGGTTTTGTCAAAATTTCTGCAACTTCATCAGCATTTTTGTTCAATGCCTTTTTAAGAATACCAAAAAGATACGTATCTGCTTGTTGCACTTCTTCTCTTTCCTTCACACCTTTAGCAACTGCAGGCCCAATGGCACCATAATCACCTCCTAGAGTCAATTCATTAAGAATTTGTTGTTGATACGCTTCAAATAGTAATTTAGTGTCGTTATTCATCTTGAAATATTTATTATTTATAGTAATATATCTATGAGGTTTATACATAAAATGTGCGCTATATTTGGTTCTAATAAGTTTTCAACATATCAAAAGCTTTATAATGTATGTCAAGAGAGAGGTGATTTTGCGTATGGTAGTCTTTACACTGGAGCTCGTAAAGAGGGAAGGTATGTAGTAACTACAAGGGCAGAAAAAACAGTCACATTAAGCAACAAGGATAATTTTTTATTTGAAAATAAAACAGTTTTTATTAACAAGCTTGATTTTTTTCTCGGTCACACTCAAGCACCTACAAGCAGCAAAAGAATTTACGACGAAAAAACATCACATCCCTTCAAGGGCAAAAAATGGGTTGTGGCACATAATGGTGTGTTAACAAACTTTAATGATTTAAAAAAAATTATTAATAATAAAAAGAAATATTGTGAGGTGGACAGTTCCATAATACCAGCACTGTTGGATCATTTTTCGAAAAAACGTGAAAAAGAAGTATCAATAATTAGTGAGGTGTTAAGTTTACTAGAAGGAACATTTGGTGTTTGGATATATTCCCTACTATCAGGGTCTATTTACTTGGCACGTTCAGGTAGCACGCTGTATGCTGATTTTCTTACCAATTCCTTTTCATCTCTTCCATACAGTAAGTTCACATCACTTGAAGAGGGTGTTATATATACGGTGACAAGCGAAGGATTGACTTCAGTTGGTGGATTTGATAACAATTCACCTTTCTTTATCATATGAGCCACATAGCTCTAGTAAGTTGCACAAAACAACAATACAAAGAAGAAACACTGCTTTATAAAAGCATTATTGAGCTAAAAAATAATGATGATCCTTATTGTGCTTTTGATTACGTACATTTTTTTACAAATAATACAAAAGGCCTCAGTCAAAGGTACAACGAATTTATAAAAAACAATATAGATGATTATGATATCATAACTTTTGTTCATGATGATGTATACATTGATGATGGCAAGATAGCTAATAAATTAGAATCGGCACATGAGAAGTATGACATTGTTGGGGTTGCTGGCGGGCTCAATCTCTCAATCAGGCAACCAGCATTATGGCATATTATGTGCGGAGGATTTGGTCCTAATTTACGGGGTTTTGCTGGACACTATATAAACAACGAACAAGTATCGATAACTAATTTTGGTCCTACTCCTTGCAGAACAGCCGTAGTTGATGGTGTATTTTTTTCTGTTAAAACAAAGAGTATTAAAGAGAAAGGCTGGAACTTCAATGAAAATTATACCTTTCACCACTATGATATAGCTAGCTGCATCGATGCAAACAAATTAAAGCTTAAAATAGGAGTGTGGCCAATTTTAATCTACCACATGTCGCCAGGTCTAAGTGATTTAAATGACACTATATTTTTGCAAAATCAGAAAAAGTTTATTGAAGAATATAGTTAAGATTGATAAACAAAGTTTAAACACTATAATAACACTGCATGGCTAAAATAGATTTAGGTTTTTTTGAAAAAGTAATAGTCTATAAGTCGCTTACTGATGAGGCATACTTGTCTTCAATTATTCGCTTTCTCCAACCAAAGTTCTTTGAAGATAAAGATATTAGATCTGTCTTTAATATTATCAGGTCCTTTTTTGAGGAAAGAGGCACAATTCCAACGCGCACAGAAATTAAATCACATCTTATAAATGATGATTTAAAAACATCCTTTAAAAATGTAGTCCATCAGTTTGTGGATATTGATAAAAACTTTAATAAAGACGAACTTTATTCTAATACAGAAACGTTTTTAAAAGAAAAAGCTGTTTATCATACAATGATGGAAATTGCTGATGAGTATGGTAAAGAAAATGTTGATACATCTGCAATACTTCAGAAATTTGATACTGCCTGTAATATTTCTTTAACTACAGAGATGGGATTCAATTTATTAAAAGATATTGACAAATTGGTTGATAATATTAGTGCAGAGGTTAGGCATATTCCCTCTGGATGGGATTGGCTTGATGAGAGGCTTGGAGGTGGGTTTCTGGAAAACGGTAGATCTTTATATATTTTTACCGGTGAAACAAATATTGGTAAAAGTATATTTTTGGGTAATGTGGCAGTTAACATTGCCAATCAAAATAAAAGTGTACTTCTGGTAACACTAGAAATGCCTGAAATAATTTACGCACAACGCCTTGGTTCAAACATTACAAAAGTGCCACTTGTTAAATTAAAATCAGAACTACCAACATTTAAACAGCTAATGGAGGAGCATGCAACAAGTATTCCTGACGCATGCGTAATGATAAAAGAGTTTCCACCTTCAACAATAACACCACTACATCTCAAATCATATATTCAACAGCTTATTCATGGTGGATATAAATTTGATGCTATTGTTGTGGACTATGTTAATCTATTAAACTCACCATTGGGCACAACAAGCTATGAACGTGTCAAACATGTAACCGAGCAACTACGTGCTTTAAGTTATATTTTTAATTGTCCAATCATTACTGCCACACAGTCAAATAGATCAGGCTATTCAGTTTCTGATCCAGGGCTAAATACAATATCGGAAAGCATAGGCCTCGCAATGACAGCGGATGCTATTATGAGCATATGGCAGGAGGATCAAGACAGAGAGCTTGGTGTTATTAAAATGAGCATGATAAAAAACCGGTTTGGTCCTAATTTTGGAAGATGTGATATGAGAATCGATTATAGCACTCTTACTATAACTGAAGATGAACATTCTAATGATACAGAAGCAAGTTCTTCTTCTGCAAATATACTAGCTGCGCTATCTTTGTAGCTATAAAACATTGATTTTAATATATGGAACAATAATTACTATTGTCCATGAGCAGCAGATCCGGGAATACATTAATAGAAAATGAATTGAACCATTTATTCTATTCATTTTGCACATTTGTCACACTCACAAGATCAAAAAAATTAAATCTGCCCAATATATTTTTATTAATCTTACAAGATAAAGAGTTAAGAATCTTTTTTAAAACATACTGCGATATATCAAGTGACTTTGCAGTGGTGCAGACCTTTTTAAAATATGATCCAGGTTTATACAAGAGTAAATATATCATGAAATTCTTGAATAGTTCAAAAATTAAGATTATAATGTAATTGATGACTGACTGTGATCTATCATACGCTGAACAAAATATATATAATACTCATTTAAGGGTATCACGACAACAGCAAAACAAGCCTTTCAAACTAAGAAAAGATTTCTCTAAAATTGAAGAAAAAAACTATATAGCTGTTAAAAAGCTTTCCCTCTTTTTTAAAAAGCACAGTCACATAACTCTTGACGACTTTTTTATTGCTCCTTATAAAATTTACAAGGATGAAAGTTACTTTGATATGGAATACTTCACAACCCTCAAAGCAGTTAAGGCCTACAGTCTTTATCAAAACATAAAATTATACGAAGAGCCTGATTCTGAAAGCCAGCTTAACAGCATTACAGAATCACTTAAATTCATTTATAGGTTCTGTAAACAACAAAAGATTGACATTGATCAGTATGCCCAATTTACATCTGGAGCAATACCTGAATGCATTGTGCACTTAAAAGAACATAAAGTGAATATGCTAACTCTTCTTGGGTTCAATGGCTTTTACAAGACTCTCAAACAGGTTGACAGTGAGACACTAAAGTTTATTTTAGGCAATGAAGTCTGCAATCAAATAGAAACTAATAAAGCAAAATTGTTCGCCTCAAAAAAAGCCTACAAACTAATTTTATTCGGCATACAAAAATTAAAAGATAAACTTGAAAAAGATAGTTGATTTCGTGGTAGAACATTCTATTATTAAACATAATTAAATATGAGCACAACAGCATATAACTCCAACATGTTCGAAAGCATTAAATCAGCATTAACTAAACAAACAGAAAACACTTCTACAAAGTATAAAGATTTTCTAAAAACGGAGCCAGGTAATACCTATACCGTACGCATTTTACCCAATATTAAAAACCCGGCAAAAACGTTTTTTCACTATTACAACTATACTTGGAATAGTCTCGCCAATGGTCAGTTAGTTTCTGTCGTAAGCCCTACTACATGGGATCAACGTGATCCTATCGCTGAGGAACGTTATAAAATTCTTCGTAATGGAACAGAAGAAGAAAAGAAAAAAGCTGCAGCATTAACACGCAGAGAAAACTGGATGGTAAACATTTATGTTATTAATGATCCTGTTAACCCTGATAACAATGGTCAAATAAAAGTGCTTCGCTTTGGACGTCAGCTCCATAAAATAATCATGGATGCGATTCAAGGTGAAGAGGCTGATGAGTTCGGCCCGCGCATTTTTGATCTTTCTCCTAAAGGGTGCAGTTTTAAGATCAAGGTGGAGCGTCAAGGTGAATACCCAACATATGTTTCCTCTAAATTTATCTCCGCTCGTGAAATAGAAAACTTAGAAGAAGATGACTATAAAAAGATATATGAAGGCATTAACGATCTTGAATCTTATGTAACTGCCAAAACATATGACGAAATCAAAGAACTTCTAAATACGCACTATCATTGCAATGTTGATGAAGATAATGATGAGGCACCATCAACTCCTGTTGCAGCTCCCGTTGAACAAAGAGCGGCCTCACCCATCAAACAACCTGAAGAGAAAAAAATAACTGAGGCAATAGATGACTCTATTGAAAGTCTTCTCAAAGGTCTTGATTCATGAGTGAAACGTTTCGTGAACTTAACCCCGGTGAATTGCAAAGCACTCTTTTGCAATTCATGGGTCAAAACATGGGGGAGATAAAGAAACTCGATTCCAGTCTTGTTGATAAAAACAACACCCTACGAGGCATGACACTTGACCCTGACGCGGTAATGAAATCCATACCCAAGCCTGTGATGTCTCAACAATTGCAGACGGTGCAACCCGCACAAATTACACATATACCTGCTCAAACAACAACTTCACAAGAAGCAGTACAGCAGTTGCAAGAAGATACAGATGATAATCAGTTGGTGTTTAATTTTATAAAAGACATAAGGTCCCAACCTTCTGTTATAGATACAATTGACACTATTTACAAAAGAGTACTTTCAATTTCTGACAACATTTGCTTATTCAATAAAAGACTCAAAGCAATCGAAGACATGTTCGAACAATTTGATCAAAACAACAACATTAAAAAAAAGAACCAAGAAGTTCCTTGATTAAAAGATTATTAGCGTTAATATACCGTAATGATACTTGCCATAAGTAATAAGGATAGGTTTTTAAATAACTTTTTAATTCCCATTAGCCGCGTTGCTGAATCTGCGGTGTTGAATATTAATGGTGGCAATATTTCTTCATTAATATCAACCAGTGACAATACTGTTATAGTTAATGCGCAGTATATTGAGCCTTTAAATGACTCAATTAAACGGCTCAATATACCTGATATTAAAAAACTATGCAGAATTTTACAGTGTATAGACGAGCAAAAACTTGAATTAAATCTTGAAATTAATAGTATTAGTTACAAATCGCAAAATATAAAATTTAAATACCATCTTTTTGATGATAACATTATTCCTGAGCCTAAACTTAACCTCTCCAAACTTGACAAGCTCGACTTTTCTGGTAACTTTACAATAACACAAGGAACTGTCTCATCTTTAATAAAAGGCAGTACAATTGCTACTGAGACAAATAAAATATACATTTCCTTTAATGATAAAGAAGTCTTTGGTGAATTAACAGACAAGGCAAGAGCAAATACTGATTCTTATGGGTTAAAAATATCTACTGATTATTGTGGTGCACCTATTTCGTCACATATCCCGTTGAATTTTGAAATATTTAGAATAATTTCTTCTATGAAATTTACTGAAATAAAAAGCAAGGTGGCTTCAAGCACAGGCGTGTTTGTATTTGATATGGCTTCAGAAGAAGCTCAGCTAAAATTTATTATTTCAGCATTGGCCAATTAATATGAATTCCACAAGCCGCAACAAACTTAAAACTCCAAGTTACTTTGTAAAAAGATTGAGAGATAATGGTTTTATAGTAATAAAGTTATTTGCAGTTTATAGTAAAGGTGATCCAAGAAGATGGACTGTAATGGTCAACCCTACAGAGCGATCAGTGATGATTACCTGCTATAATAATAAAAATAATTATGGAGATGTTAGTTTTGAGATAAACGACGGCGGTGTCAATATACCAAAAAATATGTTTATTAATACAAACAGCATTGAAGTTATTATTGATTATCTAATTTCTCATGGGGTGAGCAATAACAATCACTATCAAGGACGCAACAGGTACATAGCTAAACAAATAAATACTAATGATGAAGGACAACAGCTCACCCAAGAAGCCCAACAAACGGGATAAAGCCGGTGAGCCTATTCCTCTTGTTGATGAGGAAGCAAAAGAAGTGTTGAGAAGCGCATTAGCATCATTTTTACGCGAAAAAGTTGACGAAAAAGAATCATCACGCAAAAATATTGAAGCGCTAATTGGTGTAGTAGAAGAGTTTTTAAACAGTTTTATAATTCTGGGGTATACATTTGAAGGCATGCCAGTACAATATATATGTGCTCATAATCAACAGCAGGCTGACTCTTTAGCAACTTTAATTAATAAATTCTTTCAACACACAATTTTAAGAGATAATGATGACAATAATTAAAAAGCTTTATAAACACCCCAAAAAAAAGTACATATACGCGATAACCGGGGGCAAGTATATAGGAGAACTTTTAGTGTTTTGTCAATCTAATGACACAGATTATTGCTTTCTGTCTCTTCCTCATATGAAAAACAGGTTCATCCCAAAAGAAAAATTTGATTTTGGTGTCACAGAAAAAATAGTGGAGATTGTCGAAAAAATACCTCACCGTGTTTATAAAGTATGCAATACACAGTTCAACAAAAACGTTGAAGACAATCAAATACTTGCATAAATAATGATATGGACATAATACAACCAAAAATTATTGTATCTCCAATAAGCGGTGAACCTATTAAACCACGTCTCAAAACACATGTACGTGAAGGCAAAGAAATCGTGGAGGCTGAATACTATGACCCTGCTTCTGGTGCATTTGTCTTTAAGGGTGTAGTATCAATAAAAGACGTGCAATCTAAATAATTGTCTTGTTATATTTAAAAACAATGGTATACTATTAACGTGATAGTACCGCAAGAATATACGATACAAAAATTTTATCAGTATGCAGGTTACCCAAAGTATAAACGCCTAACAAAAGTATACGAAGCTAGTTGTCCTATATGCAGAGAGGGCAATTCATGGGGCAAAAAGAAAAGATGTTATTATCTGACTGATGACAATGTTATATGCTGCCATAACTGTGGGTGGTACGGATCAACATTAAATTGGATTAAACAAGTAACTGGTCTCACGTCAGATGAAATATTTAAAGAGATAAAAGAAGGCAGTTTCAATCAAGTAGATATATCCAACGCTAAACGGGATAAAGAGAAGATATATACTGTAACTACTCTGCCTACTGACTCCATTAATTTGTATGATGAAAATCAAATTGAATTTTATAAAGATAATAAAGTAGTCCAAGATGCACTGGATCTACTGTGTTCACGCAGGATGATAACGGCTATTAATAGACCAAAAAGTCTTTGGCTCTCTTTAACAGACAGGATACATAAAAACAGAATAATAATTCCTTTTTATGATTTAGCAGGTAATATAATTTTTTATCAGTCACGCGAGCTGTATGACTCTCACGGCAAAAGACCGAAATATCTTGGAAAGGTTAATGGCGATAGATCACTTTTTAATATTGACAGGGTTGACGCAAAAACAGAGTATATTTTTATATTTGAAGGTCCTATTGATGCTTTTTTCGTACAAAATGGGATAGCTGTTGCTGGGATACAGGAACATAGTACCAAGTCACTCACCACCCTGCAGGAAAAACAGCTTGCAACCTTTTATCTGCACAATAAAATTTGGGTTCTAGATAATCAGCGAGTTGATAAAGCTAGTTATAATAAAACGAGCAAGCTCTTGTCAATAGGTGAAACAGTATTCATTTGGCCCAAAGAGATCAATAAAAAGTATAAGGACATTAATGATCTATGCATAGCTACGCAAAGAGATGGTATTGATGCTGAGTTTTTTATTAAACACAGTTTTAACGGGATTAAAGGTAGGCTGTTACTTTCCAGTATTAATCGTTAGCGGAAATTTTATATCCCTTAAATGATTCACTCAGTGAGCTGAGTTCTGCCGCAAGGCGAGCTATCTTTTTCTTTTCACTACGCGCTATATCTTGAAATATTGTTTCGCAAGGTGCTTCATGCAGTTTTGATTGTATTGAATCTGGTGTTGTGCCGTTTAAAAACTCAATAAATGTATCAAGTTGGCTAATCCACTCATCCAATTGTTTAATTTGACCCGCTTTATGTTGGTCTATTAACTGCTGACGGCCGGCTTGCTGCACGTCAAAATCTTGTGGTTGTGCAGTATCTAATTGCTGAGCCATGGCTTCTCGGTCAGATACTGGTTTTGATTGTTGCTCTGCATCTCCATCTGCTTCCAATAAATGTGCAAATTTTTTACCAAACAAATTCATGTAATTATTTATATCTTTACCTAAATAATTTAATGAAAAGACCCGTATTATTTGAAGATGCTACATCTTACTATAATAAATGGGTTCAGGGCATTGCTTCACGTGATCTTAATGGTCAAAAAGTAGGCATAAAGGACATTTTAAAGCAAAACGATGAACATTTGGATCAGAATCCTAACTTTGCAAAAGCAGGAAATGAGATGCCGTATCCTATACCAAACGCTGTATCAGTTTTAGGTGAGTTAATAGTATTCACATCCAATTCTTTAAATTTATTTAGATTGTCGCTGAAAAACCCCGCTTTAAAAGATAAAAATGCTCGCGGTCAAATAATATTAATTGTAAACACGTTGAGCCGGTGTATTAATCTTATTAATCTTTTACTTAAAAGACTATCAGCATAAGAGTTGCAAAAAAACATACACCACTTTAAATAGTGATAATGAAAAATGAGCTCATTAAACAATTGGCTTTTTTTGTTATAACAACAACTGTCCTTTCTTTATTGTTTTATAATTTAGGTGTTAATTTAATTTTATCTTTATTACTTGGTATAATCTTGCAATACGGTGCATACAACGGGTTTGTTTATTTGATTGACGCGTTTGTGTCCTTTAAAGGCACAAGGCTACAAAATGAAAAACTAAAACTGTTGGCACAGCAGGGTGCTGAAGTAACATGTCCTTGTGCCCTGCAAAAAAAAGAATTTGTGCCTATTAGACTCAATCAGCCTAACTATTATAAGTGCAGCACATGCAGCAAGACTGTGGGATTATTTACTGCAATAGAAACTGCTTTGGTTACTGAGCCAATAGCTAATACAGATATCTCATCTGTAGAGCAAATTATTTTAAGTAAATTAAATGAATCTACCGGAAAGTATCAATAAAATTACAACAGAAAAACAAGCGGACATATTTTTGCCCCCTGCTCTTTTACAGGCTGTAAATGTTGACGATATAATTTTCTGTATTAAGCAAAAACTGCAACCTGAAAATGTACGTGCATTTGATGAAGGCATGGCTTACTATAAAGTGGCAAGTAGTGACAAAGCAATTATTTCAGGCAGCATAACTTTGTTTGCGGAAAAAATAGCTAAAACCATAAAAGAATCAGATGTTGATGATGCACTTAAAGTGTCATTAATAGAAAATTTTGATCAAACAATAAAGTTAATAGCTTCACTTTTTGATCAGCAATATACTTTTATTAATAATTTTTTAAAGCAAAAAAAAGGCGTTGACGCTCTAAGGATTTCCTACATAATGCTTGGATATGCAATCGAAACAATCAGAAAAATATACAACTCTAAATCACAATAAGAGCACAATTGATGTGGATCTTGATACCTATTCGAGGTGGCTGAGCTTATTAGAGGGTATTGATCTGGTGTCAAAAAATATGAAGACCTATGGCAGTCGATTAAAAAATGAAGATATGGATTGGATTAAGCCATTAGCTTTTCAAAAGTATGTAGCTGAAAGATTCGAATCCATGAAGTTTGAGTTGACAGAAATAGACAAACAAAAAGAATTAGTCGAAAATATACAAATATGCACTACATCATTGGAACCCGCTTTAGTGTAATAACTCCCAGGGTTGTTCCAGGGCAATTGCAACCTTCTCTAAGAAAAGAAAAGCTTTTGCCTTCAAACATGTCCTACAATCTCATATATATTCAAAAAAAAGATAATAAGGTAGACTATAAATTTCTTGGATCAAATGGTCAGGTGTATACTGTTGCTTTTAATAATTGCAGAGAAGCGGACAATTTTATAGCTAAACACAAAAACGAAACCATACCTGATTACGAAAAAATACAAGAAAGTCAAAATCAATAATATCCGCCGTAAACATTGCCATAGTCAGTTTTACTGTAATCAAAAATTTCTCTTGATTCAGTATCAACATTAAAGCTATAAGGCTTACTTGCACCTGTTACAGATGAGCTCTTTGTGTCGTCATATACTTGACTATTAACAGCATCACCAGAAAGACCGGGTTCAAATGACCACTCAAATCTTTTGGCTTTTACAAGCCAAACATAATGACCTGCCAGAGCATTTATCTGTGCTGTGTCTTCATCCAATCTTTCTGTGATTTCGAAAAATTTTCCATCACGTCCACCAGGTCTAGACCTCCCATATTCTGTTAATTGAAAAACATCACCTGATTTTGGCTCTGCATCCACCCCAAACGTTTCATAAAAACCACTAATATGTATAAAAGCTGTAACTTCATCTTCCGACAATAAACCATATTTGCTCAACATTAGCGCATTATCATTTAAATTGACCGCCATTATAATCATCTGTGGTGGTGAATAACGCTGCAGAGGCTCTTCACCGTATAGTAGATCTGCGCTTGATAGTGAAAAATTATTAACATAGTAACCCACTTTTTGACCATAAAGATTAATTTGTTCCCGCCAGTAATTTGAGTATGTTATTCTTTCTGCTTCGTTATTATCCTTATCGGTGAAGCGAAAACACTCGTTATCTTTAAAAGAAAACGGGTAATAGCCTGTTTCTAATCCACCTGTATAGTAATCTTTTGTTTCTGTAGGCATATTATTTTTGTAAAATATAAACCTTGGGGTTGCTTGAGCTTTGCGACATGGTTATGCCTGTGTTGCCCAGCTTGCCATCTTTTTTCAATGGAAATTTGATGCGAAGCTTAGCAGCCTTTTTATGATTTATAATTTTTTTACCTGTCTGAGCTTTTTTAAGAGATTCGAATTCTTGCACTGCATCGTTATCTGATTTCCACATATCAGGTACAAATTTACCTGGAGATTTGGGGTGCGACATGGGATCCCTACCTATAGGATGCATATGTCGTTTTTTTACAGGCTCGAGAGCTTTATTTCCGAAAAAGTCTTTAAAGTTCACACAATTATTTAAGCAAAAAAAAGGGCCTTATTTGCATAAGGCCCTTATTAATCTATTTTTGGTTTAGCTTACTTTAATCCAGCTAGATATGCACCAACTTTTGAAGTTTTGCTGTGAACTTTGTTATTTTTGCTTTGTAGTGAAGCGCCTTTGCTGTCTGGCAGGTCTTTGCCTTCACCATCAACTTCACCCTTTACTTTGCCATCACCCTCACCACTTGACTTGAGGCTTGATGTGACATCACCGACTTTATTGTTTTTGCTTTGAAGTGTTTCACCCTTTGATGTAGGAAGCTCTTCAAGGTGTGTTGCTTCACCCAGTGTTTCTGAATCTTCAGAATCGTATCCTTCTTCTGATTCATCTTCACCTTCTGCTTCTAATTCATCTACTTCTTCTTCTCCACCTTCGAGTACAGCCATCAACACATCATGAAGCTTTTGTGCCGTTGCACGATCCATTGTTACTGTTACTTCATCGCCCATTCCTTCACCTTCAACTGGCTCATCACCTGTGGGAAGACCTAAGGCATCAAGATCTGTTGCTTGTTCGTCATCCATGCGGTCTGACATTACGTTTTCGTAGAGTTTATCAAAAATAGATTTGTTCATAAAATTATTTATAGTTTCTGTTTCTGTTTTTTCACAATTTTGTGAGAATTTCTTAGGTTCAAAAAAGTTATCGTCTTTTGCAGTTTTTGGATCAACAATATCTTTATTAAAGCCATCTGCCTCTTCAGGACCGGATGGCTTGGAGATAAAAGCTTTTGCAGTTGCTACAGCTTTTTTGGGTTTCTTTTCTGTTTGAAGTTCAAAGGTATTTTTTGGAACAAATACTTTTTCTTGATAAAGATTACCTACTTCCGACATTGTATGAGTTAAGTTCATGCATAAGTACTTATATATTATGGCTAGTAAAAATCAAAAAAAAGAATTCTATTTAGGAAATACATCTTTGCCCACACCAGATGCAACGTTTGATTACACAAGTAATCCAGAGTGGGTGGCTGATATTGAGAAGTGCAAAAAAAATATATTGTATTTTGCAGAAAACTTTTTTTACATAACCAATCTTGATGAAGGCAAGATTAAGATCAAGCTCAGATCATTTCAAAAAAGAATATTAAGAAGCCTTAGAGATAATAGATTTGTTGTTTTGCTGGCAAGCAGACAAATTGGCAAAACAACATTAATGACCATATATGCTTTATGGATTGCATGTTTTACTGAGGATCAACGCATATTAGTTGTGGCTAACAAAGAGCAAACCGCCATTAATATCTTTAAACGCATTAGAATGGCTTATGAAAAGTTGCCTAATTATTTAAAACCTGGAGCTGTTGAGTACGGTAAAACATCCATGACACTTGGAAATGGATCAAGCATAGGAATTTCAACAACAAGCAGTGATGCTGGTCGTGGTGATAGTTGCAACTGCCTAATCTTGGATGAGCTAGCTTTCATTGATGAGCACTTAGTGCAGGACTTTTGGAAGTCTGTGTACCCCATTATTTCATCATCTAAAAAATCAAAAATTTTTATCGCAAGCACACCCAAGGGCACAGGAAACCTTTTTCATACATTGTATTCTGGTGCAACAGAATCCGACCTTGAAAAACACAATGGTTGGTATGCAGAGCGTGTCGATTGGTGGGAAGTGCCTGGCAGAGATGAACAGTGGAAAAAAAACACCATAAGAGAGCTTGGTAGTAGAGAGTTTTTTGATCAAGAGTTTGGAAATGTTTTTTTGCAAACAGGTGAAAGTGCAGTTGATGAGCAATTATTTGATACACTAAAGCAAGAGTGTGTTGAGCCGACATTCGTTTTTGACGATGGCCATTATTTACTTTGGGAAGAACCTGACCAAGAAAAGATATATGTTGTCGGTGTTGATATAAGTGAAGGTGTCAGTGAAGCTGCTAGTGTAGTACAAATTCTTGATGTTACTGATCTCAGAGAAATAAAACAAGTTGCTACATATCACAATAAAAATATTAGCCCCATCAACTTCACAACAAAGCTCCATGAAATACTTCAACACTGGGGCTCACCGCTCGCATTAATAGAGAGAAATAACTGTGGCGCACAAGTGGTCGATCAGCTACGACACACATATAACTATGAAAATATTGTATCTTATGGCGCAAAAGCAGGCAATTTGAACTTCAATAAAATTGGAATAGTAGCACATACAAATACAAAGTACAGAGGTGTAACAAATATGAGATACTGGGTCAATGAATTGAAGTGTGTTAAAATTCGTGATATCAGAACATTGAGCGAGCTTAAAAACTTTGTACGCTATCCAAATGGCACATGGGCAGCGAAACCAGGATCAGACAACTGGGATGATAGGGTCATGAGTTTGATATGGGCTCTTGTTATTCTCGATAACGATATTGTCGAAAAGTATTTTGAAGTTGAGCAGTATGATGATAATAAAAAGCCATTAAAAATTAAACCGCTCGATTATGGAATTAAATACTTTATAAATCCCACTTCTATTTATTCTAATGAAAAAAACGGTGAAAATGTTAATTTTGCAATGCCCATAATAATGCAAGGCAACAATGACAACACTTTCACAGATATGAATGAACTTGAAGAGCAGGGTTGGAAATTTTTATAATATATGTCAAATGAAATAACATATCTTCAAAGCCCCCTCAATAAGTCAAGGAAAGATAAATTTTCTTTAGTTTTTTCTTTACCAGCGTCTTTAAGAAAAATTATATCAAAATATGAAAGAGGAGAAGCTTATATTTCACCTGACACCATGCAGTTCTCTGTCTATGGAGCTGTTGTTCCATCAGTAGATATACCACCTGTTAATGTAAGATATGCAGGCCAGACATTGGCTGCATCAAGTCACTCCCGTGAAGCATTTGCGCCCAACACAGTTAACTTTACAATAGATAACAGATTCAACAACTATTGGGTTCTTTATTCATGGTTAAATTTGCTCAATAATGACAAAACTGGTGTGTATGATGAAAATGAGCTTGTTCCCATTATTCATGGTGGTGATAGAAATAAACTCAAACAAAACCCTAATTTGGAATACCGCAGCGACATTTCTATTTTTGCACTTGATGAGTATAACAAAAAAACAGTAGAATTTGTCTATACTAACGCGTTTCCTATTTCTTTGGGAGGTATAAATTATAATTATAGAGATCCTGGTGAGGTTGAATCATCTTTTACATACAGTTATTCACAATTTGTTGTTAAACCTGTACTTTCCTTGTAGGAAAATATCCAAATAGTGAAAAGTTACACAGAAAAAATATAAATACTTTATATGGCAAGAACAATTCAAAGTCCGGGTGTACAAATTAATGAAGTTGATCTATCATTAAGAGCAGTAGGAGCTCCGCCAACAACAGTTTTTATCTCAGGTTTTGCTCCGAAAGGTCCAACCAACGAACCAATCATGGTTGGCTCCTTGTCTGAATATGAACAAATCTTTGGAACACCAACCAATGGTGCAGAAAGATATTTTTATCATACAGCCAAAGCAGTGTTCTCTTCACCTGCAAATGTCATGGTGTATCGTCTCCCTTATGGTGATAATCTAGGTGTTGATATATCTGATGACTTTAGTGCCATAGTATATCCAGTTGCATCATACTTTAGTGGTGCATCAAGCACCAATTTACAGTTTACATCAGGATCATATTTCTTTGGCAAGCCTATTCACGTTAAATTAACAGAACAGCAATATCTCGATATTTTAAGGGGTGATGCCTTTACATGGTCTGCAACTGCACTTAACCCTGCAACAGTACGACAGATCAACAGTATTAGCGATTTAGGTAAAACAGGATTGGTTGTTCTTAATAAATCGCAATCAACAATAAACACAAAGTATGAAGGTTACTATGTTGGTGTTATTGATAACACAAATTTAAACCCTGCAACGCCTTATGATAACATTAATAAAGTAGAATCAATTAATACAGGTGCAACTTTCCTCTCCTCTTATGTTTCTCTTCCTGAAGTACGGTTAAACTTCCCACTTTCTGCTACATCATCAGGATTAGAAGGAAGTCTTTCCGAAGTAATTGAAAATGTAGGTGGCTTTGATAGATCAACAAATGCATGGGATGATACAGTAACACTTGGTGTCTTCAAACTTCGCCAATCTGTATTTTCGCCAAATACAGTTGCTCTTGATTATCTTCTGGAAGAAGGTTATGTTGGTTCTCTTGATTTTTATCGTCAGATTCAAGATCAAAACGGTGGACCTGCTTCAAGCTTTTTCTTGGAAAATGTAGATGATGCATCACGCAATGTTGTAGTGTTAGTGAACCCATACATTTCTAATAAAGATACAGGCAATACATGGGTTGACCTTGACAACATTCCTCAAAAGAAAGTAAGATTCTTAAGCACACCAAGAGCATCAGTTTTCGACAATGAGACTGCAGCTACTTATGAAACACGTGTAGGCACAACAACTGCACAATATGCTGCATTCCTCTCCACACTTGGCTCCACAGATTCAATTGTGGCACTTGGTGATTATACAGTAGCAAGCCTCACAACAAAGAAAATTG
>Ga0210003_1000184_pt1 | contig 55706 bp, 52 predicted proteins | sample LantaG_FD_182804 | JGI IMG/M metagenome (GOLD analysis project Ga0210003, IMG submission 182804) | Deep subsurface microbial communities from Baltic Sea to uncover new lineages of life (NeLLi) - Landsort_02402 metaG (SPAdes) (version 2) | ecosystem: Environmental > Aquatic > Marine > Oceanic >... | reverse complement strand
GCCAGTCGGGCCACGGTTATCGAGCGCGGCCGGGCGCAGGCCCGGCAGTCGATTTGAGCCGGGCGCAGGCCCGGCAGTCGATTTGAGCCGGGCGCAGGCCCGGCAGTCGATTTGAGCCGGGCGCAGGTTAAGTAGGACGCCGGTCTACGCCGAGGGCGACGGTGAGCGCCGCCACCACGTCCGCGATCGGCCCCACGGTCGAGTAACCCGCCGCCAGAGCATGTCCTCCGCCGCCGAATCCGGAGGCCACTGACGCGAGATCAAAACTCTTGGCGCGCAGGGAAACCGACCAGCTTTGCGGGGCGGTCTCTTTGAACACCGCCGCGACTTCGGCCTCGGCGGTGGTGCGCACAACGTCGACGATGCTCTCGATCTCTTCAGAGCGGTGCGTCCGCCAATCCGATTCGGTCACGACCGCGTAGACCAGACCGGTACCGCCGGCGGCGGACGGAACGATCTGCGCGCTTGCCAACACCCTGCTCAGCAGCGGCAACCAGGCGAAGGGGTGGGTATCGTGCAGCAGGCGGCTCATTTCCGCATTGTCGACGCCGATCTCCACCAGGCGGGCGGCGAGTCGCAGCCCACGTGGTGAGGCCCTCCGGAAAGAGCCCGTGTCGATGCTCAGCCCGGCGTACAGGCAGCGGGCCACATCCATCGTGATGTCCCGACCCCATGCATCGAGCAGGTCCGCTACCAGCAGCGTGGTCGAATCCGCCTGCGGATCAACGAAGTTGATGCTGCCATACATGGTGTTCGACCTGTGATGGTCGATCACCAGGACTTTCCGACGGTCGACCAGTTCGGCTAGCTCACCGAGACGATTCACACTCGGGACGTCGACGGTCACCACGAGGTCGGCATCACTACGGACATCAGCAGGAGCCACCAGAAGTTCGCACCCGGGAAGTTGACGCAACGATTCGGGCAGGGCACCGGACGCCGAAAAGCTCACCTGAACGTCGGCGCCCTCGCCGATCAAGGTCAAGCCCAGGGCCAGCGCTGCACCCACCGTGTCGGCGTCGGGTTGCACATGACAGAGAATCACCACCGACCCGACTCCTGCCAGCTCCTGCGCGGCTCCGTGGGCGCCGACGCGCAATACGGCTCGGGTGATCTCAGTCGTCGAGTCGACCATCGTCACCCTCGGTCTGGGAGTCGTCGTCGACAACCCGGTAGGGCTGGGCATCGCCGGCCGGAGTGGCTCCGACGCGGATCCGGGCCACGTCGGCATCGGCCGCGCGGGCCCGGGCCAGCAGTTCCTCCATCCGATGTGCCGCATCCGGAACCGTGTCGCGGACAAAAGCCAGGGTGGGGGTGAACTTCACCCCGGTGCCGGCCCCGACCTTGGTGCGCAGCACACCCTTGGCGCTCTCCAGTGCGGCAGTCACACCGGCATAGTCCGGCTCTTCGGACAATGAGCGCCCGATGACCGTGTAGTACAACGTGGCGTCGTGCAGGTCACCGGTGACCTTCGCATCAGTGATCGTCACCCCGATCAGTCGCGGATCCTTGATCTCGTACTCGATCGCCGAGGCGACGATGGTCGAGATACGCTTGGCCAGCCGCTTGGCCCGAGCCGGATCAGCCATGAATCCCGCCCCACGGGCGAGCGCTCACGGATGCCCGCCACATTCGGTGACGCGATGTCCCGACGACGGGCAGGCCCATCAGACGCGCGCCTTCTCAACCAGTTCGTAGGTCTCGATGACGTCGCCTTCCTTGATATCGGCATACGTCACGGTAAGACCACACTCGTAGCCCTCGCGGACCTCGGTTGCGTCGTCCTTCTCCCGCTTGAGCGAAGACACGGTGAGGTTCTCGGCGACGACGACGTTGTCACGCAGCAGTCGAGCCTTGGCGTTGCGGCGCATGATGCCCGACTGCACCAGGCAACCCGCGATGTTGCCCACCTTCGAGGACCGGAAGATCGCGCGGATTTCTGCCCGCCCCAACTCTCGCTCCTCGTAGATCGGCTTGAGCATTCCCTTGAGTGCGCTCTCGATCTCATCGATCGCCTGGTAGATCACCGAGTAGTAGCGGATCTCCACGCCCTCGCGGTTGGCCAGTTCGGTTGCCTTGCCCTCGGCTCGGACGTTGAAGCCGATGATGATCGCATCCGAGGCCGACGCCAGATTGACGTTGGTCTCAGTGATGCCACCGACACCACGATCGATGACCCGCAACTCCACCTCGTCGTCGATCTGGATGCCGAGCAGGGCTTCCTCGAGCGCTTCGACGGTGCCGGAATTGTCGCCCTTGAGGATCAGGTTCAGCTGACTGGTTTCCTTGAGTGCCGACTCGAGGTCCTCGAGACTGATCCGCTTGCGCGACCGGGCGGCCAGCGCATTGCGCTTGCGTGCACTGCGCCGGTCGGCGATTTGACGGGCGATGCGATCCTCGTCGACGACCAGCAGATTGTCGCCGGCTCCCGGAACCGAGGTGAAGCCGATCACCTGCACCGGTCGCGACGGGGTCGCCTCCACGATGTCCTCGCCATGCTCATCGACCATGCGACGGACGCGGCCGTAGGCATCGCCGGCCACAATCGAGTCACCGACACGCAGCGTGCCGCGCTGAATGAGCACGGTGGCCACCGGACCGCGGCCGCGGTCCAGATGTGCTTCGATCGCCACACCCTGTGCTTCCATGTCGGGGTTGGCCCGAAGATCCAGCGCTGCGTCGGCGGTCAGCAGCACTGCCTCCTCGAGTGCCTGGATGTTGATGCCGTTCTTGGCGGAGATGTCGACGAACATGGTCTCGCCACCGAAGTCCTCGGCCACCAGACCGTATTCGGTCAGCTGCGACCGGATCCGCTGCGGATCAGCACCTTCCTTGTCGATCTTGTTGACCGCCACAACGATGGGCACGTCGGCCGCTTGCGCATGGTTGATGGCTTCAACCGTCTGGGGCATGACACCGTCGTCGGCCGCCACCACCAGGATCGCGATATCGGTGGCCTTCGCGCCGCGGGCACGCATGGCGGTGAACGCCTCATGGCCCGGGGTGTCGATGAAGGTGATCAGCCGCTCGTTGCCGTCATGGGTGACAGCGACCTGATAGGCACCGATGTGCTGGGTGATACCGCCGGCCTCGCCCTCGCGCACGTTGGCCTGACGAATGGTGTCCAGCAGTCGGGTCTTGCCGTGATCGACGTGACCCATCACGGTGACCACCGGCGGACGGACCACCAGGTCGTCCTCCCCACCGGAGTCCTCGCCGTAGGTGAGGTCGAAGCTTTTCAGCAGTTCCCGGTCCTCGTCCTCGGGCGAGACGACCTGAACGACGTAGTTCATCTCCCCGCCGAGGAGTTCGAGTGTCTCATCGCCCACCGACTGGGTGGCGGTCACCATCTCGCCGAGATTGAACAGCGCCTGAACCAGCGCGGCCGGGTTGGCATCGATCTTCTCGGCGAAGTCGCTCAGCGATGCGCCGCGGGCCAGGCGGACGGTTTCGCCGTTGCCGTGTGGCAACCGCACCCCGCCGACAACCGGCGCCTGCATGTTCTCGTACTCGGCCCGTTTGGCTCGTTTCGATTTGCGGCCACGCCGGACCGCGCCACCGGGACGACCGAATGCGCCAGCCGCACCACCGCGCTGACCTGGCCGGCCACCGGCACCGCCGGGACCGCCGCCACCTGGACGTCCGCGGAAACCCGCTCCCGCCGGTGCGGCGCCTCCCCCGGCGCCACCGCCACCCGGACCGCCGGTGCGGTAATTACCGCCGCCGCCACCGCCGGGACGTGCACCCTGGCCTGGGCCGGGACGTGCGCCGGGACCACCGGGACGCGGCCCGCCCGGACGAGCCGGTCGGGCGCCCATGGCACCGCCGGGACGGGGCGGCATGTTGCCCGGAGTAGCGCCACCGGGCCGGGGTCCGCCGGGACGCGGCGGCATGGCACCCGGTGCCGGCCGGGCGCCGGTCGGGGCACCGGCCTGGGGACGGGGTTGCGGGCGCTCGACGGGCGCCGAGGAGAACGGATTGTTGCCCACCCGCGGCGGGCGCGGACCGCCGGGCTTGGGTGCGGCTGGGCCGGGTTGGGCGCCGGGTTCGGCGACCGGACTGGGAGCCGCGACCACGACCTCGGCGGGGACGGGCGGGACCGGGGCCGCAGGCTTCGTGGCCGGCGGCGCGACCGGCGCTGCCGGTGCGACAGCGACCGTTTCGGGCTTTCTCGCCGGCGCCTTCACCGGGGCCTTCTCGACCGGCTTGGGCCCGCCGAACGCTTCGCGCAGGCGGCGCGCAACCGGCGCCTCGACCGTCGATGACGCGGATTTGACGAATTCTCCCTGTTCGCTCAGTCGAGCGAGTACTTCCTTGCTGGTAACACCGAGTTCCTTCGCTAACTCGTGTACGCGAGCCTTGCCTGCCACGACATCTCCATCTCTAGAGGCGCCAGCGGTGGGAAGGCCGCGCCTCGGGTTTAACTACGACGCATGATCATCGTCGGGTCTTCACGGTGTGCTCATGTTCTTCCGATACTCGTTTCTCGTGCCGGGCGGGCGAGCGATATGACGTGCTCATCCACCGCGGATGTGTCCGGTGAACCGGTGATCCGGAGCGCTCGCGCGAATGCCTGCCGTCGGATCGCCGCCGTGAGGCACCGATCAGCGGGGTGCAACCAGGCACCCCGACCCGGGCGGGACCGTGAAGCATCGACGGAGACGGCTGTGAGGCCGTTTTCCGTCGACCCGGCCACCACTCGGAGCAGTTCGACGGCCAACTCTCGCCTCCGGCAGCCGATGCACGTCCGAACCGGACCGCCGGTGGACGTCTCAGCTGCTGGATTCTTGCGCTGGACCACGCCACACTCTACCGTCACCGCGGCCGAGTTCAGAACCGAGCCATGATGGCGCCGCGCAGTTACCGCTGCCGAGGGGCATCCGCCGGTGCACCGGGGTCCGGCTCAGGGTCGGGGGCGTCGCTGCGGATGTCGATACGCCAGCCGGTTAGCCGGGCGGCCAACCGAGCGTTCTGGCCCTCTTTGCCGATCGCCAGTGAGAGCTGGAAATCCGGCACCGTCACCCGGGCTGAGCGGGTGGCGAGGTCGACCACCTGCACGGAAACCACCTTGGCCGGCGAAAGCGCGTTGCCGACGAACCGGGTGGGGTCTTCGTCGAAGTCGATGATGTCGATCTTCTCGCCGGACAACTCGCTCATCACGTTGCGCACCCGCTGACCCATCGGGCCGATGCAGGCCCCCTTCGCATTAAGACCAGTGTTGAGACCGCCGGGCTTCGCCCGGACCGCGATCTTCGAACGGTGCCCGGCCTCGCGGGCGACCGCCACGATCTCCACCGAGCCGTCGGCAATCTCCGGCACCTCCAGAGAGAACAGCTTGCGCACCAGGTTGGGATGCGTCCGGGACAACTCGATGCGGGGTTCACGCGCACCACGGGCGACTCCGACCACGTAGCAGCGCAGTCGCTCGCCGTGCTCGTAGTTCTCACCGGGCACCTGTTCGGCTGAGCGGATCGTTCCCTCGGACCCCTTCGTCTCACTGCCCAGGTGCACCACCACGGTGCCGCGGGCGTTCTCGCGCGCGTCGCGCTGGACCACTCCGGCGACGATGTCGCCCTCGCGGGCGGCGAACTCGCCGTAGACGCGCTCGTTCTCGGCATCGCGGAAGCGCTGCAGCATCACCTGACGGGCCGTTGTCGCCGCAACCCGGCCGAAACCCTCGGGGGTGTCATCCCACTCCCGGGTAGGGGCGCCGTCCGCGTCGGTCTCAATGGCGATCACCTTCACCTCGCCGCTCTTTCGGTCGATCTCGATACGGGCGTCGGGTTGGTGGCCCTCGGTGTGCCGGTAGGCGGTCAGCAGTGCGGATTTGATGGTGTCCAGTAGTTCATCGACCGATAAGCCCCGGTCGTTCTCGATCGCGTGCAGGGCGGTGATGTCGATATTCATGCCTCGGCCTCCGTTTCAGTCCGTCCGAGAAGTTCGAGTTCGGTGGCACTGGGCGGGGCGAACTCCACCTGAACGACGGCTTGGCGAATCTCCCCGAGTGGGATGCGACGGACCGCCCAACCACCACCGGCTCGGATCACCAGGTCGACAGCGCCACCGGTTGTCAGGCCGATCCGACCGGTGATAGCGGTGCCGTCGGCCAAATCAACCTCGACTTTGCGTCCCCGGGCCCGGCGATAATGCTTCTCGGCGGTCAGTGGCCGATCGACCCCGGGCGAACTGACCTCGAGGTCGTAGGCGTTATCCGCCGTGTGCACGGAGTCGAGCAACTCCGATGCCGCGCGAGACAGCTCGGCGACGGCCTCGAGATCCAGGGGGCGCTCGCCGTCGGCAACGACCCGAATCCGGGGCGGTCGACGTCGAGGGTCGACCGACACGTCCTCGATCTCGTATCCGGCGCGGGCGAACTCCCCGCTGAGTAGCTCTACCACCCGTTCCGGGGAGGGTAATCCCGAGGACTCCTCAATCACGGCGAGCTCCTCGTCTTCAGTTGTGCTGATAACGCCGCCGGATGTCGACTCGGCCCGTTACGGCCACGATACGCCAGTGATCCGGACGGCAATGGCAGGATGTTGCCGTGCCCAGGAACGATCCCAGCTGCAATCCCGGACGCCGCAATCCCGGATCCATCGAGGGCCCGGAGCGTGTGCTCAGCCGGCGGCGCGTCCTCACCGGAGGGGGTGGCCTGCTTGCGCTGGGACTCACCGTTTCCCCCACCGCAGCCTGTGGTTCGGGTAGGCCCAAAGGGCCCGATCCGCTCCAATCCGTGCTGGCAGCGGCGCGCAACGACAGCGAGTTGGCGGCCGCCGCGGCCAGAACCGCCCCGACTCAGCTGGCACCGGCGCTTCTGGTGATCTCCGCGGAGCGGGCCCGCCACGCAGGCGCCCTCATTGAGGAGCTGTCTCGGGCCGCGGGGGAACCGACACCGACGCCGGGCGCGGCGGCACCTGCACCGCCCTCACCCACCTCGACTGGGCCGGCCCCGCCGCCGCCGAGCGTGAACGACGTGGTCGACGCGCTGCGTCTGGCGGGCGAGAGCGCGGCAACGCTCGCTCCTACGCAGTCGGGCTACCGGGCCGGCCTGCTGGGATCCATCGCCGCGGCCTGTATGACCTCCGCGACAGTGGGGCTGACGCCGTTGAGGAAGCCACGATGACGTCACCCGATCAACCGACGCCTACCTCCCCGGCAGCGCAGGACCCGGACCGGCCCGAGGACTCCGGCCAGGCGGCGTGGTTCGATGCGATCGCCGTCGAACATGCAGCGATCTACGGCTACGGCATGGTCTCGGCGCACAGCCTGCCCCTCCGTAACGACCTGGTCTCAGCCGCGCTCGCCGAACACCGCAACCGGCGTGAGGCGGCGCTGGCGATCCTCACCGAGCGATCGGTCGCGATACCACTGCCGGCTGCCGGCTACCAGATACCGGTCCCGGTGATCTCGCCGACTGACGCCGCCAAGCTCGCGATCCAACTCGAGGAGGACTGCGCAGTGGCCTGGCGGGCTGTCATGGAGCAGGCCGAATACGAGCAGGACCGAGCCTTCGGCCTGACCGCGCTGACCCAGTGCGCGATGAATGCCGCACGGTGGCGCCAGGTACTCGGCGCCTGGCCGGTGACCGAGGCCTTCCCCGGCGGCAGCGAGTAGCGGGGCGACACCCGCGATCAGTCGGCGGCCAGTGCGGCGCCGATTTCCTGCGCCGCGGTGCCAACAGCAATCTCCCGGGTCTCGCCGGTGAACCGGTTGCGTAGTTCAACGGTGCCGTCGGCCCAGCCGCGGCCCACCACCACGATCCAGGGCACACCGAGCAGTTCGGCATCTTTGAACTTCACCCCGGGTGAGACGGTCCGGTCGTCGAGCAGCACTTCGGTTCCGGAGCCATCCAGGATCACCGCCAACTCCTCCGCGCCGGCCCGCGCCTCGGCATCCTTGTTCGCGATCACCACGTGTACGTCGAACGGCGACACCGACGCCGGCCAGCGCAGGCCGAGTTCGTCGTGCTGCTGTTCAGCGATCACCGCCACCAACCGGGAAACCCCGATGCCGTAGGAGCCCATCGTGGGCCGCACCGGCTTACCGTCCTCGCCGAGCATATCGACGCTGAACGCGTCGGTGTACTTGCGTCCCAACTGGAAGATGTGGCCGATCTCGATTCCGCGGGCGCTGACCAGCGGACCGGCCCCATCCGGCGAAGGATCGCCGTCCCGGACCTCGGCGGCCTCGATGATTCCGTCGGGAATGAAATCGCGTCCGGCAACCAAACCCACCACATGCTTGCCTGCCGAATCCGCCCCGGTGATCCACGAGGTTCCGACTGCCACTCTAGGATCCACCAGATAGCGAATACCATTGTTCAGCAACGCTTTCGGGCCAATAAAGCCCTTATGCAAAAAGGGATACTTCGCGAAGTCCGCCTCGTCGAGCATGGCGTACGCCGCCGGGTCCAGCGCGGCGCTCAGTCGCTTGTCATCGATCTCGCGGTCGCCGGGCACTCCGATTCCCAGCAGTTCCCACTCACCGCCGGGCACCCGCACCTTCAGCATGACGTTCTTGAGAGTGTCGGCGGCAGTGACGGTCCGGCCCGCCAATTCAGCCACCGCAGCGGTGTTCGCCCACTCCACCAACGTGACGATGGTCGGTGTATCACCGGTGTCGTACACCTGCGGTGCCGCTAGAGCGTCGAACAATATCGATTCGGGTACCGCGGTGGTGACGGCCTCCACGTTGGCTGCGTAACCGGACGCCAGGCAGCGCACAAAGGTGTCTTCGCCGACCTCACTCTCGGCCAGGAACTCCTCGGACGCGCTACCGCCCATCGCCCCGGACACCGCCGAGACGACCACGTACCGAATCGCCATGCGCGCAAACATCTTTTGATACGCCTCGCGGTGGGCCAGATAGACCGCCCGCAGTCCATCGTCGCTGACATCGAAGGAATAGGAGTCCTTCATGATGAACTCGCGACCGCGCAGAATGCCCGCCCTCGGTCGGGCCTCGTCGCGGTACTTCGTCTGAATCTGGAACAACAGCACCGGAAAATCCTTGTAGGAGCTGTACTCCCCCTTGACCGTCAAGGTGAACAGTTCTTCGTGGGTCGGGCCGAGCAGATAATCGTTGTCGCGGCGGTCCTTGAGCCGAAAGACCCCGTCACCGTACTCGGTCCAGCGGTTTGTCGTCTCATAAGGCGCGCGCGGCAGCAACGCCGGGAACAGGATCTCCTGGCCTCCGATCGCGACCATCTCCTCGCGCACGATGTTCTCGATCTTGCGCAGCACCCGCAGACCCAGCGGTAGCCAGCTGTAGAGGCCCGGTCCGATCGGCCGGACGTAGCCAGCCCGGATCAGCAGCTTATGGCTGGGGACTTCGGCGTCGGCAGGGTCGTCGCGCAGCGTTCGCAGGAACAGCTCGGACATGCGGGTGATCACAACGGCCCAGCTTAGCCATCGCGGAGGCGGCTACATTTCGCCGGCCTCGACCGCCTCCCGGGTGTGCTGGGCGGTGGCGATCTGCTTGGCGGAGAACCCGATGAAGAAGGCGCTGATACCGACCAGGACGGCGACGGCGGCGATCCACAGCAGTGAGTAGGTATACCCGGCGTCGAGCGCGTCAAGTTGCGCCGAGGTCATGTCGGCCACCGGTCCGGTGGTACCGCCGAGGTAAAGAGTGCGAGAGACCTGCACCGCCTGGATTACCACGAGAACCACCGGGCCACCGAGGTTTTGCACCATCAGCGTGATCGCGCTGACCGGTCCGATCTCATCGGGACCAACGTCGGCGACCGCACACAGCGGCAGGATCACCGAGATGATGCCGATACCAAAGCCGCCGACCAGAATCGGTAGCAACAGATCGGGAAAATATGGGATGGTGCGGGTCAGCGTGGAGCCGAAGAGCATGGCTCCCAGCACGAAAACTCCGCCGCCGATGATCAACCAGCGCGGGGCGACATGCGGGGCCAGTCGCGCCGTAATCACGTTGCCCAGCCCGAGTGCCAATGCGAACGGAATGAACCCGATGCCCGCGTGCAGGGCCGAATACCCGAGTACGTCCTGAACATAGAGACCGATCATCACGGTCAGGGTCAGCAGCACTCCGCCGGCGAGAAACAGCGAGATGAAGGTCATCACCCGGTTGCGATCGGTGAACAGTGACATCGGCACCAGTGGGTTATCGGCGCTGCGTTCCACGATCAGGAACGCGATGCCGAGCAGTACCGCGGCCACCCCGGCGCCGATCACCCAGGGGTCCGCCCAACCTCGTGGCGGGCCCTGCGTAAAGACCAGCACCGCCGCGGCACAGGCGAGGGTGGCTACCAACGCACCGGTGATATCGAGTTTGAGTCGTTCGTGTCGGGTCTCCTCGAGTCGGGTGAGCGCGATCCAGATGATCAGCACACCGATCGGCAAGTTGATCAGGAAGGCCAGCCGCCAGGAGATCACCGTCAGTGCCCCGCCGAGAACCAGGCCCAGTACCGAGCCGATGCCCTGCATACCGGCCGATATCGCCATGGCCCGATTACGGGCATGACCGACGGCGTAGGTGGTGGCGATCAGCGCCAGCCCGGTGGGCGCCGCCACGGCCGCCCCGATGCCCTGCACCGCTCGCGCACCGATCAGCAACGGGCCGTCAGTGGCCAATCCGCAGGCCATCGAGGCGATGGTGAACACACCGACCCCGGAGATGAACGCCCGTTTGTGACCGATCGCATCGCCGACCCGCCCACCGAGAAGCAGGAGACCGCCGAAGGTCAGCACGTAGGCGGTGATCACCCAACTCTTGCTGGCGTCGGAGAGGGCCAATTCGGACTGCATGCGAGGCAGCGCGACGATCACGATGGTGCCGTCCAGTGTGGCCATCAACTGCATGCCGGTAATCGCGATGATCGCGATCCCCAGCACACTGGAGGAAAGGGGTTTGGCTGGCGGTTCTGGAACGCTGACGCCAGCCATCGCTGCCCACCCTACCCAGGAGGGGAGGTGCGCGTGCGGGCCTTAAATCTCCCCGGAGTCGATTGCTTCCTTGACTTCCTGGGCGTGGGCGACCTGCTTGGCCGAGTAGCCGATAAACAGCGCCACCCCGCCAACGATCACCGCCACCGCTGCAACCCAGAGCAGTCCATAGGTGTAACCCTGATCCAAGGCGTTTAGTTGGTCGGGGTTCATCTTCTTCACCGGACCCGTGGTGCCGCCCAGATACAGCGTGCGGGAGGTGATTACTGCCTGAATGACCGCCAGTACGACGGGGCCACCGAGGTTCTGCAACATCAGCGCGATCGCCGAGACCGGGCCGATCTGATCAAAACCGACACCGGCGATGGCCGACACCGTCAACGGCACGACGATCATCCCGATGCCGAGGCCGCCGACGGTGATGGGAATAACCAGGTTCGGGAAGTAGGGGATATCTGCGTGCAGGGTGGACCCGTAAACCATGGCACCGAGAACCAGGACGCCGCCGGCGATGACCAGAACCCGAGGCGGGAAGTGTGCAACCAGTTGCGAGGACACAGCCAGACCGACGCCCAGTGCAATGACGAACGGGATGAAACCGATGCCGGCTCGCAGCGCGCTATATCCCATGATGTCCTGCACATACAGGCCGATCAGTACCGTCAGAGTGAACATCACCCCGCCGGCCAGGAAGATCGCGGCAAAGGTGGCCAAGCGGTTGCGGTCGCGGAACAGCTCGAAGGGCACGACGGGGTTGATCGCGCTGCGTTCAACAACGACGAAGGCCGCGAAAGCCCCGATGGCGGTGATACCGGACATCAGGGTCAATGGCGCCAGCCAGCCGTTCTCCGGCCCCTGCGTGAAGCCGAACACCGCCGCGGTGCAGGCCACCGTCGCCAACAGGGCACCGGCGGCGTCCAATTTCATCCGCTCGCGATGGGTCTCGCGAAGGTTGTGGTAGGCCAGATAGATCATCAGTAGGCCCAGCGGAACGTTGACCAGGAACGCGAGGCGCCAGGACAGCTCGGTCAGCGCCCCGCCGACGACGAGACCCAACACCGAGCCGATACCGGTCATGGCGGCGAACACCGCGGTCGCGGCGTTGCGGGCCGGACCCTTGGGAAAGGTGGTGGCGACCAGCGCCAGACCGGTGGGTGCGGCTATCGCGGCACCAACACCCTGGAGCAGCCTCGCCACCACCAAGGTGGTCTGGTCCCAGGCGATCCCGCACAGCACCGAGGCGATTGTGAACAGCGCGACGCCGACGATGAAGGTTCGCTTGCGCCCGATGGTGTCGCCGAGTCGCCCGCCCAGCAGCATCAAGCCGCCGAAGGTCAGAACGTAGGCGGTGATCACCCAGCTGCGGCCGGCATCGGAGAGGCTCAACTCTTCCTGGATCTTCGGCAGCGCCACGATGGCCACCGTGGAATCCATGGTGGCCAGCAACTGCATCCCGCCGATAGCGGCGATGGCCGAGATGAATCGCCGGGAGGGCAGCCAGGCCGGCAGCTGCGGAGCACCGCGGGGGCGAGACGGGCCGTTCTGATCGGAACCGCCGCGGCTCACCCGGGTGAGGGGCGCCGCGGGTTCAGCATCATCAAGTGCCGTCATAGCGGCCTACCCTACAGTAATATTAAGAGGACTTTAAAGCCTAAAGGCGGCGACCGGGCCGATCACGATGATCGCCGGGGGTTTAATCCCCTGTTCACGGATTTTTTCGGCGACGTCGGCCAGCGTCGTCCGCAGCACGCGTTCGCCCGTCCGGGTGCCCTGCTGGACCACCAGAACCGGCGTTTGGGCCGGTCGGCCGCCTTTACGCAGCACCTCGGCGAACAACTCAATGCGTTCGACAGCCATCATCAGCACTAGCGTCCCGGTCAGTCGCGCCAACGCGTTCCAATTCACTAACGATTCGGGGTCTTGCGGCGAAAGATGGCCACTGACCACGACGAATTCGTGATTCACCGCCCGCTGGGTCACCGGAACGCCGACCATCGCGGGTACCGCAATGGCGCTGGTCACACCGGGTACCACTGTGACCGGAATCCCAGCAGCGGTGCAGGCGAGGACTTCCTCATAGCCGCGCGCGAACACGAACGGGTCGCCGCCTTTGAGGCGCACCACGAACTGCCCCGCCCGGGCCCGGGCGATCAGGACCTCGTTGATGGCCTCCTGGGCCATCGCCCGGCCGTAGGGAATCTTGGCCGCGTCGATGATCTCGACGTCCGGAGACAGTTCGGCCAACAACTCCGGCGGCGCCAGCCGGTCGGCCACCACGACATCGGCCGAAGCCAACAACCGCCGGCCCCGCACCGTGATCAACTCGGGATCGCCGGGTCCGCCACCGACCAGGGCCACTGAACCGGGCACCACATCCGAGGCCGTGGCGGCGACGAGATCCGGTTCGATGCGACCCTGGGCGAATGCCTCCCGGATCGCTGAGCGCACTGCCGCCGAGCGCCGGTGCTCTCCGCCGGCCAGTACCCCGACCATCAGGCCCCGGTAGTCGAACGATGCCGGAGTGACAGCGGTGCCCTCGCGTCCGGCGTCGGCCCGGACGCAGAAGATCCGCCGGCGCTCGGCCTCGGCCACGACGTCGAAGTTGACCTGCGGGTCGTCGGTTGCGGCGATTGCGTACCAGGCGCCGTCGAGGTCACCGTCGCGGTAGTCCCGCAGGGACAGGGTGATTCCGGGTTGCTGTTCGGCTAATGCCTCGACCGCCGGAGTGGCTGCCCGGGCGACGACGTGAACGTCGGCGCCGTGCGAGATAAGTACCGGGACCCGGCGCTGTGCCACGGTGCCGCCCCCGATTACGACGACCTTCTTGCCGACTAGGCGAAGGCCGATGAGGTAGGCGTTCTCGTTCACCGGGCGAGCCTAGTGAACGCGGTCCGGGTGAACCCCGTCGCGGTGGTCCCCGTCGCGGTGGTCCCCGTCGCAGTGGTCCCCGTCGCAGTGGTCCCCGTCGCGGTGACCCGCGGCATGGTCGACAAACCGCCGGATCGCCTGCGACTGGGCAACCGGGTGGGTGTGCAGATACGACGCGTGTACCCCCGCCTGGACTGCCCCGTCGCCTGCCGGTTCGGCACCATTGCGGCGCAGCAACCAGGCCGGTTGAACCGGCCGGTCGAACTGCACGGCGGTGCGGTGAAACTCGTGACCGGTCACCCGGTGGCCCTCGTCGTACAGCGATGAATCCCCCGCCGCGACAGCATCCCGATACCCCAGCGTCAACCGTGGCGTGAACCGGGCCGAACCATCCAGCACCCCACACATCGGGTGACCGTCGAGTTCGGACATCAGGTACGTCAACCCACCGCACTCCGCGTGTACCGGGGCGTGGGTGGCCAGGGCACCGATCTGCCCACGCAGCACAGTGTTGGCGGAAAGTTGCTCGGGGTACTGCTCCGGAAACCCGCCCGGCAGAACCAGTGCCGCGGTTCGTTCCGGCAGTTCCTCGGCCAGCGGATCGAAGGCCACCACCTGCGCACCGGCGGCCCGCAGGAGTTCGTCGTGCTCGGCGTAGCTAAAAGTGAAAGCCTTACCGGCCGCGACCGCCACCACCGGTGCGCCCGCCACCGGTTCCCCCGTCGCATTCTCCGGTGACCATGCCCGGCCCGATACCGCGGATCCGGCCAGCGCGACGACAGCAGCCAGGTCGATGTGCCTCGACACCAGATCGGTCATCGCCGACACCGCCGCGGCCGCCTCGGCTCCGTGTTCGGTGGCGGTCACCAACCCGAGGTGCCGTGACGGCAGCGCTAGTTCATCGTTGCGCGGCAACGCTCCCAACACCGGTACGCCGACCGCTTCGCACGCCTGCCGTAACACCTGTTCGTGGCGCTCGGAGCCCACCCGGTTGAGGATCACCCCGCCAATGCGGACGCCGCTGCGAAACGTTGAAAAACCGTGCAGCACCGCCGCAATGGTCTGACTCTGCCCGCGCACATCGACGACCAGCAGCACCGGAGCGTCCAACAGTTGAGCGACCTGCCCGGTGGAGCCGCGCGCCGGAAAACCGAACTGATCGTCGATGCGGCCGTCGAAAAGACCCATCACGCCCTCGATCACCGCGATATCGGCGCCGGCGGATCCGTATCGGTACAGCGGGCCGATCAGGTCCTCACCAACCATTACGGGGTCGAGATTTCGCCCCGGCCGGCCGGCCGCCAGTGCGTGGTAGCCGGGGTCGATGAAATCCGGTCCGACCTTGAACGGCGCGACCCGCCTACCCGCGCGGCGCAGCGCACCGATCAAACCCGTCGCGATGGTGGTCTTCCCGCTGCCGGAACAGGGGGCGCCGATGACAATGCCGGGGGTGCTCACCACTCGATACCGCGCTGGCCCTTACGGCCGCCATCCATCGGATGGGCGACCTTGGTCATCTCGGTCACCAGGTCGGCAACCCCGAGTAGACGCGGCGGGGCGTCGCGTCCGGTGATGACGACATGCTGGCAGCCGGGTCGGGTCAGCAGTGTGTCCACCACTTCTTCGACATCGATCCAGCCCCATTTCAACGGGTAGGTGAATTCATCGAGGACGTAGAAGTCGTGGCGTTGATCAGTGAGTCTCCGAGAGATTTCGGCCCAGCCGTCTGCGGCGGCGGTTGCGTGATCATCGCCCGCAGCCGTTGTTCCCGGCGACGGGCTCGCCGGACGCGCCCAGGACCAGCCGGCGCCCATCTTGTGCCACTGGACCGGACCGCCGATCCCCTCGTCGCTGTTCAGGCGGCCGAGTCGGGCGAAGACCGACTCCTCTCCGACTTTCCACTTGGCGCTTTTGACGAACTGGAAGACCCCGATATCCATGCCGACGTTCCACGCGCGCAGCGCCATTCCGAAGGCAGCGGTGGATTTTCCCTTGCCGACACCGGTGTGCACCGCGAGTACCGCGGTGTTTCTTCTGGACTTGGTGGTCAGTCCGTCATCGGGAATGAACAGGGGTTGACCCTGAGGCATCGCCTGTCTCCTTCCTGGTCTGCACGATCAGGCCGCACGACGTACCGCGCGTGCTAGATGGTCGGCGCGTAAGTGCTCCAGGCGCAGCACCGGTGCCCCAAGCCAGCCGGCGAGTTCGACCGCCAGGCCCAACCGGATATAGGACGTCTCACAATCCACTACCACCGCCGCAGCAGCTTCGGCGGCGAGTCGACTCGCTGCAATCCGACTGCGCCCTAACGGATCCGGTCCTCCTGTTGCTCGGCCATCGGTGAGCACGACCACGAGCGGACGGCGAGTACGGTCCCGTGTTCGTTCGCGCATCACCACGTCTCGGGCCGTGAGCAGACCCTCGGCCAACGGCGTGGTTCCACCGGTGTCGAGCCGGGACAGACGTCGCGAGGCGGTGTGCGCCGATACCGTCGGCGGCAATACCAGGCGAGCGCCCTGTGAGCGGAAGGTGATGACGGCGACTTTGTCCCGGCGCTGATAGGCGTCGCGCAACAGCGACAGCGCGGCCCCGGTGACCGCGGCCATCCGATCCCGGGCGGCCATGGACCCGGAGGCGTCGACGACGAAGATCACCAGATTGCCTTCTTTGCCGATGCGAGCGGCGCGGCGGATGTCGGCGACCTCGGGGCGCAGGGGACCCGGACCGGCACCACGATTGGCGGCCGCGAGCAGTGTCGCGAAGAGGTGCACGCCATGGCCCTGTTCCGGAGTCGGACTGGCACCCACCGTGGCGCCGACGGAGTTACGTGCCGGCGAACGCCGGCCGACATGACCGTCGCCGACACCGGGCACCGTCAATGCACGAGTGCGAAACGACGCCGCAGGAGGTGCCGACGGGCGGGTGGCTGATGACGAATTCTGCTGGCGACCCGAGCTTTCGGGAACAGCCGCCTGACCGCCACCGGGCGGATCCGGATCCGGATCCGGATCGGAATCGGACTGCGGCTCCGCGCCCGACTCCGGGTCGGCCGTCGCCGACGGGCCATCATCGGGGTCGGCCGTCGCCGAGAGGGCCTCATCGAGGTCGGCCGGGTCGATACCCGGGTCGTCGAATGGATCCCGTCGCCGCCGGTGCGGCAGCGCGAGCTCAGCGGCAACCCGAATGTCCTCTTCGGCAACTGAATCAGCGCCTCGCCACGCAGCGTGCGCCACCGCTGTCCGCGCCAGAACCAGATCGGCGCGCATCCCGTCGACGTCGAAGGCCGCGCATAGCGCTGCGATCCGATTCAACTCGCGATCGGACAACTCGACGTCGTCCACCCGAGCGCGGGCGGCAACGACCCTGGCGGCCAGGTCGGTGTCATCGCCGGCATACCGGCCGGCGAATCCGGCCGGGTCGGCCTCGTAGTCCAGCCGCCGGCGGATCACCGCAGTGCGTACCGGAACCTCACGGGAGGCGTGAACATCGACCGCCAGGCCGAATCGATCCAGCAACTGCGGGCGAAGCTCTCCCTCTTCAGGATTCATGGTGCCGACCAGGACGAAACGTGACTCATGCGAATGCGACACGCCGTCGCGTTCGATGTGCACCCGGCCCATTGCCGCCGCGTCGAGAAGTACGTCGACCAGGTGATCGGGCAGCAGGTTGACCTCGTCGACGTAGAGCACGCCGCCGTGGGCGCGGGACAGTAGACCCGGAGAAAACGCATGCTCGCCATCGCGCAGCACCTTCTGCAGATCCAGCGATCCCACCACGCGATCCTCGGTGGCGCCGATCGGTAGTTCCACCAACGACGCGTCCGGGTCGGCCTCGCTGAGCACCGCGGCCAGTGCGCGGACCGTGGTCGACTTGGCGGTACCTTTCTCACCGCGGATGAGCACCCCGCCGATCTCCGGGCGCACCGCACACAACAGCAACGCCAGGCGCAACTGATCGTGGCCGACGATGGCGCTGAACGGGTAACCCGGCGGTTTCACGGGCGCTGCGCCCGCAGCATGGGCACGTGCGGGATGCCGTCCTCGAGGAACTCGTCGCCGTCGACGGCGAAGCCGTGCCCGGAGTACATCTCGATCAGGTAGGTCTGGGCGTTGATCGCGCACCGGTGTCTGCCGACGTCGGCCAACGCGGCCCGGAGCAGACGAGTGGTGTGACCAAGGCCGCGCGCAGTCTGTTTGGTACACACCCTGCCGATTCGGAACAGCTTGCGCCCGTCGGGATTTTCCTCGATCAGGCGCAGTGTCGCGATGACCTCACCCGAGGTTTCTTGGAGCCAGAAATGCCGGGTCTGGGCCGCCAGATCCCGGCCGTCGAGTTCCGGATAGGGGCAGGATTGCTCTACCACGAAAACCGCGACGCGCAGCCTCAACAATTCGTAGAGGGTCGCTGCATCGAGATCCTGTCCCCAGCAACGGCGAAGCGCACCCGTCACATCGCTCCTTCACTGGCTCGTCGCCATACCCGTTCAGTCACGGACTGTCCGGCTAGGTTATCCCGGCTAAGGTGACGTCGTGACGGCAGTGCAGGCCGAGTGGACCGACGACGTCCTGTCCGGATACCGGCAGAGCACGCTGGCTCTGGGCGCCGACCCCGACGGCGAGGGTGAACTGTTCGCCACCCTGGTCCGCCGAGCCGATTCAACCCCTTCGACGTCGGTGGTGCTGGCGGTTCACGGCTATACCGACTACTTCTTCAATACCGATCTGGCCGATTTTTTCGCCGGGCGAGGTTGGCGGTTCTATGGGTTGGATCTGGATCGATGTGGGCGTTCCTGGCGGGCGGGCCAGACCCCGCATTTCACCACTGACCTTGCTCGCTACGACCGGGAGTTGGAACGTGCGATGGCTGTCATCGCCGCCGAAAACCCGGCTTCCCGGGTGCTCATGTACGGCCACTCGACCGGCGGCCTGGTGATGTCGCTGTGGCTGAACCGGGTGCGTGAGCGAGGCGAGACAGCTGCATTAGGTGTGGCCGGTCTGGTGCTCAACAGTCCGTTCCTCGATCTCAACGGACCGGCGATCCTGCGCACCCGGGCGACGTCGACGGCGATCGGCGCGGCATCGAGGGGACGCAAGACCCGGGTGGTCCGCGGCCCCGGTTCCGGCGGCTACGGGCTGACTCTGCATCAGGCCTACCACGGCGAATTTGACTACAACCTGGAATGGAAGCCGCTCGGTGGTTTCCCGGTGACCGTCGGGTGGATTCACGCCATCCGGCGCGGACAGGCCCGTCTGCACCGGGGACTGGACATCGGGGTGCCCAACCTCGTGCTGCGCTCCGATCACAGCGTCGCCGAGACCGCCGGGACCGAGGTGTTGCAACGCGGGGACGCCGTGCTCGACGTCGCGCACATCGCCCGCTGGGCGGGCTGTCTGGGCAACCGGACCACCAGCGTGCCGGTCACCGACGCCAAGCATGATGTGTTCCTGTCCCTGGCCGAACCGCGCGCCGCCGCCTATGCCGAACTGGACCGCTGGCTCCGGATTGGATGAATCTCGACCATCGCACGCTGGAACAAACCGCCGCTCGTACGCGACTATTAGGTCGTGGACTGCAACCTCGCCCGTGAGGCGCTGTCGGCACGGATCGACGGGGAGCGCGAACCCATCCCCGCCGTGCGCGTCGACGAGCACCTCAGCGCCTGCGAGCCGTGCCGTCAGTGGCACGCCGCGGCCGTCGAGCAGACCCAGGAGCTGCGTCGCCTGGCAGGGCGTTCGCAGGTCGCCGCCGTTCCCCCGCTGCCACAAACACGTCGCGTGCGGCTACCAATTCGCGGCCTGCCCGCGATGACGTGGCGGCGATGGGCGCTGGCCGGGGTCGGAATCGTCCAGCTCGCCCTGGCGAGCGCCCAGGCACTCGGCGCCCATCTCGGAGTCCCGCACGCAGCCATGGGCGGGCACCTGCTCAACGAATCGACCGCGTGGTCGATGGCACTCGGTGTGGTGATGCTGGCTGCCGCGATCCGGCCCTCTGCCGCCGTCGGCCTCGCCGGGGTACTCGGGACCTTCGCCGCCGTTCTCTGCGCATACGTGATCAGGGACGCGGCGGCCGGATCCGTCACCACCGACCGCATCCTGAGCCACCTGCCGATAGTCGCCGGCGCGGTGCTGGCCTTCCTGGTGTGGCGCCAAGACCGCCCTGGTGACCCCCAACCACATTCCGATGAGCTGACCGATTCCACCGAAATCGTGTTGCCCGAGAACGCCTCTCGCGGCCGCCGCCGTGGCCACCTTCACCCGACCGACGGATCCGCCGCCTAGTTTCCGTTTCTCAGAGCATGACACTTCTCAGAGCATGACACCGAACATAATCGCCATTCCGGCGGCCATCATCGCCTGGGACAGCATGCCGAATTGTTGACCCGACGATTCGACGGAACCGCGGAGTCGGGCGGCGATGTAGCGGTAGATCCAGACGACGGTGGCAATTGCGAAGCCGACGGCACAGACCCAATTGAGTACGCCGACCCATTCCGGCGTCGCTGAGGCGGCCGGACCAGCCCCCGAGTGCCCAGCGTGCCCGCCATGCCCAGCGTGCCCGCCATGCCCAGCGTGCCCGCCATGCCCACCGTGCCCGCCATGCCCGGCGTGCCCGCCGTGCCCGCCATCCGCGGGCGGTCCATCCATTCCGGACATGTCCATGTCAGAGGAGTCCGTCCGCCGCAGGGGCAATCCGCCCATCGCGGCGTACATCCACGCCATCGCCAGCATCATCAGGGCGTGATAGCCGCTCCCCCACCGGTGGGCGGCGTCACGGATCGCGATCACCGCGAACCAGACCGCCGCGGCCGCGAAGAACACCATCGGGGCACGGGTGGGGAGTGCGGCGCCACTGGGCCAGGCCATCACCGCCATTGCCACCGCCATGATGGCGTGCAGAGAATGCCCGACGATGCTGGTGACCGAACGGCGACCGGCGGCGAGGGAGTAGACACACTTCGCGGCGCTCACGACGAAAAGCAGGGTGACGATCCAGCGCAGGGTCAGATCGTGAATCACCGCGGGGCACTCGCTCGCTTGATGTGGGGATCTTTCATGGGCAACTAGTCGCTCGCGGTGCCAGGGAAGTTCCCGGCACTGTAATCCGCTGCGACGCCCGATCGTAGACTGAACAGCACACGAGAGAAGCGAGCACGCTATTGAACGGGAGCAGATGACGGCCGAGAATTCCACCCGCGGGACCGGCCCACCGCGGACCGGGTGGGCGATCCTCGGCGCGTTTGGGGCATCGGTCGGCGCTCTGGTGACCTACGCCGCCTCCTCGGGACAGACTTCTCCGGCTGAGATTGCCGGCCACTTCACCGCGTCGGTGGCCGGTGCGATCTGCCTGGGCGGTCTGGTTTACGTACTGATCACCGCAAGCCCCGACGAGCGGGGGGTCCTGGACCCGTTCGCGTTCCGGGCTCATCTGCTGATCGAACGGATTGCCCCACTCTGGTTCATTTCGGCACTTGCGATGGTGGTGGTGCAGTCCGCCGCCGACGCCTCGGTTCCGCCCGGTCGGGTACTGAGCAGTGGACTGCTGGGGTCGGCAGTCGGCGCCTCCGAGTCCGCGCGCGCCTGGGTGGTGGTGGCGTTCTGCGCGGCTGTTCTCACCGTGGCACTGCGACTCACCGTTCGCTGGGACTGGCATGTCGCACTGATGATTCCGGCCGCCGTGGGGGTCGTTGCGGTCCCCGTCACCGGTAATGCCGGCCAAGGCGCCGACCACGATTACGCGACCAGTGCGATGATCGTATTCGCGATCGCCTTTGCGGTGCTGGCGGGAATTCAGCTCACGACGGCACTGATACCGGCCGAACCCGCTGCTCGTCGGCGTGCCGGTGCCGTCTCAGCAATAGCCGCCGCAATCGCACTGCCCTACGGCGCGCTGCTGCTGTTCCTGATGGCCGGTCCCGCCAACATCGTCGACACCGGCTACGGCCGGTTGGGGATCATGTTCGCCGCGGCACTGGTGAGCGTCCTGCTGATCACACTGCGGCAGAAGAGAATTGACCACGACCGAATCGGACTCGCCGGCGCGGTATTGCCGCCCGCGATCGGGGCACTCATCGCCCTGGCGGCGGTGTCGGCGATGGCGGTCCAGACCGCGCCGAGGCTGCTGGCCGAAAAGCCCAGTATTTGGGACATTCTATTGGGCTACGAGCTGCCCGGCTCGCCGACGGTCGCAGGGCTGCTCACCTTCTGGCGCTTCGACACCTTTCTCGGCGTCGCCGCTTTGACGTTGGCGGCGGGCTACCTCACAGCCGTACTTGTGCTTCGGCGCCGCGGCGACCGCTGGCCGGTCGGGCGCCTGGTGGCCTGGCTGGGCGGTTGTGCCGCACTGCTCCTCGCGACCTCCTCAGGAGTGCGCGCCTACGGATCGGCGATGTTCAGCGTGCACATGGGCGAGCACATGACGCTTAACATGTTCGTTCCAGTGCTGTTGGTGCTCGGCGCCCCGGTCACCCTGGCATTGCGCGCACTGCCGTCCGCGCCCCCCGGGGACCTACCGGGTCCGCGGGAATGGATTCTGCGTCTCGTGCACTCACCGATTACCTCGTTCACCTCGTATCCGGTGATCGCATTCGTCTTATTCGTCGGTTCGCTCTACGCCGTGTACTTCACGCCGGTGTTCGACACCCTCGTTCGGTACCACTGGGGCCACGAGGTCATGAGCGTGCACTTTTTGATCACCGGCTACCTCTTTTACTGGGGCATCATCGGTGTCGATCCGGGCCCGCGTCGGCTGCCCTTCATCGGGCGCCTCGTCCTGCTGTTCGCCGCGATGCCGTTTCATGCGTTCTTCGGCATCGCCACGATGACGATGACCTCGGTTATCGGGGGCAACTTCTACCGGGGCCTCGCCCTGCCGTGGGTGTCCAACCTCAGCGACGATCAGCATCTCGGCGGTGCGATCGCCTGGGGCTCAAGCGAAGTGCCGTTGATCATGGTGGTCGTCGCTTTGGTCACGCAGTGGGCCCGGCAGGATCGACGCGACGGGGTACGCGCCGATCGACACGCTGATGCCGCTTACGGCGAGGATGAGTTGGAGGCCTACAACGCCATGCTGCGGGAACTGGCCCGCACCCGGCGCTGAACCGGGCGCACTTAGGGCACCGACTGCCATCGCCGTTCGGGTTGGCCGTATTTCCAGAAAGCGACGGCCCCAGCCCAGGTTATCGCGAATAGTCCGACCACGATGAACCCGACGTTGTCCAGGCTCAACGTGCTCACCCAATCGGTAACCGGGTTGGCCAGACCGAAATCGTCGTGGGCGACGGAGACGAATTGGATGCTTCCGATGAGTACGGCGACCGTGATCGACAAACTGGTGATGATCAAGTTGTAGTAGATCTTTCGAATCGGGTTCGCGAGCGCCCAGTCGTAGGCCGCGGACATGAAGATCCCGTCCGCGCTGTCCATCAGACTCATCCCCGCGGCGAACAGTACCGGTAGCGTCAGTACCGCGTACCACGGAAGGCCGGCCACCGCTCCGGTTCCCGCCAACGCGAGCAGTGCTACCTCGGTCGCGGTGTCGAATCCCAGACCGAAGATCGCTCCGACCGCGAACATCTGCCGCGGCCGGTTGATCCGCGCCATGATCGGGCGCAGGAGGCGCGCCAGCACGCCACGATTATCGAGCTGATCCTCAAGTTCGCCTTCATCGAAACGACCGGCTCGCAGTGCCGTGAAAACCCGCCAAATACCAATCAGGGCAACCACATTGACGAATGCGATGAGAAAGAGGAATCCACTGGAGGCCAGCGTGCCGACCATACCCAGAACATGGCGTGCCGGCGAGGCGTCATCCAGCAGCGCTCCGGCAGCCTTCGCGGCGGAGATCACCAGCAGTGCCAACACCACCACAATCGCGGCGTGCCCGAGTGCGAAGAAGAATCCAACCGACTTCGGCCGGGCGTTGTCCGCCGTCAGCTTCCGGGTCACGTTATCGATCGCGGCGATATGGTCGGCGTCGAACGCGTGCCGCAGACCCAGCATGTAGGCGCTGATCCCGAGTCCGATCGAAAATACCTGCGTTCCGACCTGGTAGCGCACCGGTGCGACCAGCAGTATCAGCAGGCCGAAGCCGACGACATGCAGTACCGCGACCACGGCGAATATTCCGGAAACCTCCGCCCAGTCCCGACGATTCCAGGAACTGACAAGACGACGCACTCCCACGTGACCTCCCCGTGGGGATTTCGCGTCCCCGTCGTGGCGACTTCGGGCGGGAGGGTCTGGCTGCCGCCCGGGGGTTCACAGCCCCGGACGGACACAGTGGCGCGACCGCACCGGAGTCTCACCGGTTTCCGCACCGTCCGAACTACCCGCCGACCCTACCGCGCCGGGCTCACCGCACGATCGTGTAGACGCCCTCTTCGGCCAGTGCCGTTTCGACCTCGGACTCGGCCAGTGCTCGGCCGGCCTCGATGTGCACCATCGAGGGTCCGTCCACGCCCAATTCCACCCGCACCGCCGTCACCCCGGGTAGTGCTGTCAGTGCGCCGGTCACGTGGCCGACGCAACTCTGGCAACTCAACCCGGCAACGGTGAAGATCTGGGACACGGCGATCAGCCTTTCGGTTGGGGACCGGCGCCGAAGCTACGCAGACGCAGGCTGTTGGAAACCACGAAGAACGACGAGAACGCCATCGCCGCACCGGCGATCAGGGGGTTGAGCAGGCCCGCCGCGGCGATCGGGATGGCCGCGACATTATACCCGAAGGCCCACGCCATGTTGACCCGGATGGTGCGCATGGTCGCGCGAGCGAGATCCAGTGCCTGAGGCACCACCTCGAGGTCGTCGCGGACCAAAATGATGTCCGCGGCGGCGATCGCCACATCGGTGCCGCGGCCGATCGCCAGACCGAGGTCGGCCGACACCAGCGCGGGCCCGTCATTGATCCCGTCGCCGACCATCGCGACCACCCGGCCCTGCTCGCGGAGTTGCTCGATGACATCGACCTTGCCCTCGGGCAACACCTCGGCGATGACCTCGTCGATACCGACCACCGCGGCCACCTCGGCGGCCGCGGTGGGATTGTCCCCGGTGAGCAGCACGGTCCGAAGACCCCTGCGGTGCAGTGCCGCCACGGCGCCGGCCGCGGAGACCTTGACCGCGTCAGCCACCGCTATCGCGCCGCACACCACATCGTCGGCGGACACCAGAACCACCGTCTCTCCTCGTGATTCGCCATCACGGCGGCCCGCCTGCACAGTGTCGGGAATCAGATGACGCCCGCTGACCCACCTCGGCCGGCCCACCGCAACCCGGCGCCGACCCACCAGCCCCGATACCCCGTTGCCCGGGAAGGCCCGGAACTCCTCAACCGCCTCGCGGTTGCCCGCGGCCGCCACGATGGCGGTACCGACGGCATGCTCGGAAGCGTCCTCCACGGCGGCGGCCAGCGCGATGATCTGCTCAGGCTCCCAACCGGGTGCCGCGGTCACCGCGGTGACGGTGAGGTGTCCGGTGGTCAGTGTGCCGGTCTTATCGAACACCACGGTGTCGACGGCCCGACTGGCCTCCAGTGCCCGATGCCCCTTCAGGAAAATCCCCAGTTGGGCGCCGCGGCCCGAGGCCACCATCATCGCCGTCGGCGTCGCCAATCCCAGGGCGCACGGGCAAGCGATCACCAGCACGGCCAATGACGCGGAGAAGGCCCAGTCGGAGCCCGCACCGGCCAGCAGCCAACCCACGGCGGTCAGCCCGGCGATCACGAACACCGCCGGTACGAAGACAGCCGAGATCCGGTCGGCCAGTCGCTGGGCGTCGGCCTTCTGTGCCTGGGCCTCCTCGACCAGGCGAACCATGCCGGCGAACCGGGTGTCGGCACCGACCGCGGCGGCCTCGACGACGAGCCGGCCATCGAGCACCACGGTGCCACCGATCACGCTCCCGCCCGGTTGAACCCGGACCGGTTTGGCCTCGCCGGTCATCGCGCTCACGTCGATAGCGGCGCTGCCCTCGACCACGAGTCCGTCACCGGCGATGGTTTCACCTGGCCGGACCACGAAGCGCTGCTGTTCTTTCAACTCATCGGCGGGAATGACCATCTCGGTGTCGTCGGGCAGCAGCACCGAGACACTCTTGGCACTCAGCGCGGCCAGGGCCCGCAGCGCGCTGCCCGCCTTGGACTTCGCGCGGGCCTCGAAGTAGCGTCCGGCCAGCACGAAGACCGTCACACCGGCGGCCACTTCCAGATAGATGGAGTCGCTGCCCCCCAGGGCCTGCCACACACCGGTCGTCTCGCGGGTGTCGCCGGAACGCGGTCCGAAGATTGTCGCGATCGACCACACGGTGGCAGCGGTAATACCGACCGAGATCAGTGTCTCCATCGAGGCGGTGCGGTGGCGCGCATTGCGCAACGCAATGCGGTGGAACGGCCAGGCGGCCCACGTCACGATCGGCAGCGCCAGTGCGGTCAGCACCCATTGCCAGCCGGTGAAGCGAGTGTCGGGGAGGACGGCGAACATCACTGACAGATGGGCCAGAGGCACGAACAGGACTGCCGCAACAGCCAGCCGCACCATGAGCGACCGGGCGACGGCGTCATCGGGATCAGGACGGTTATCGGTGTCGCGGCTGCGCGGCTCGGCCTGGTAACCCGCCCGGCGCACCACCTCGCACAGGTCGTCGTCGGCGAGGGGTTCGGGGGCGTCGACGGTGGCCACCCGAGTCGCGTAGTTGACCGAGGCCCGCACGCCGTCGATCTTGTTGAGCCGGTTTTCCACCCGGGCCGCGCAGGCGGCGCAGGTCATTCCCGACACGTCGAGTTCGACACGCCGGACCTGCGGCGCGTCCGTGCCGCCGACGACGGTCGCGGTCATCGTCCTCCTCGGTTCGCGCCCTGCAACCAATTTATGCCCTGCCACCGTGGTCAAAATTACCCCGGCGCTCGTGCACCCTTAGGGCACCTCAGCCACCGGATCCTCTAGTGTGCACAATCATGGCCGACGACGACCGGGTGACCGCGCTGGCACTGGCCGCCGGCCGCGGCGACCGCACGGCCCTCGAGCAGTTCATCAGAGCCACCGAACGCGACGTATGGCGGACGGTCGCCTTCCTAGCTGACCCGGGAAGCGCCGACGACCTCGCCCAGGAAACGTACCTGCGGGCACTGAGCGCTCTGCCGCGGTTCGCCGGTCGGTCCTCGGCACGCACCTGGCTACTGTCGATCGCGCGCCGGGTCGTCGTCGACCAGATCCGCCGCAACCGGGCCCGCCCGCGGTGCACCGGCAACGTCGACCTGGAGAGTATCCTGGACACCCGCCGGGGGGCGGCGAGGTTCGAGGACATCGTCGAGATCCAGATGGTGCTCGACGGTCTGGATCACGACCGCCGCGACGCGCTGATGCTGACCCAGGTCATGGGGCTGTCATATGCGGAGGCCGCCGAGGTGTGCGGATGTCCGCTGGGCACCATCCGGTCGCGGGTGGCCAGGGCGCGCGTCGATCTGATCACCGCCGCCCGCCGCGACGACCTTATTGGCTGAAAAGCTAATCCAGAAAGCCATGCAGCAGTGCGGCCGAGCCGGCGATGTGCGCCGACATCGCCGCGGCTGCCCCATCGGGATCACCAGCCAGGATCGCCTGCATGATGAGATCGTGCTGATCGTCGGAGTGGGCGATATTGCGCTCCAGCAATGGAATTCGATCAAGAAGTGCGTTGAGCCGCATCCGGTTCTCCGCTACCAACGGCACCAGTGACGGCGAACCTGCCGCCTCGGCGATCGCCAGGTGCAATCGGGAGTCCAGCCGCCGGTAATCGTGGGAGTGTGTGCCCCGAACATCAGCCATCCGCGCCGACAGGTGATCGCGTTCGCCTGCGGTCAGGCTGCGGCCGGCCGCCATCCGGGCCGCGCCGACCTCGAGGATTTCCCGAAGTCGCAGTGCATCGTTGATCTCGGCGGGGCTTATCCCGATCGCGGCGCTGATCGGGGCCGGAAGCCGCTCGGCCAGAAAGGTGCCGCCGTAGCGGCCGCGCCGCGACACCAGATAGCCCGCATCGGCCAGCGACCTGATGGCCTCGCGGACGGTGTCGCGGCTGACACCGAGACGGGCGGCGAGTTCACGTTCGGGGGGCAGACAGTCCCCGGGCGCCAGCACCCCGAGTCGGATGGTCGCCAGCAGCCTGCCGACGGTGTCCTCGAAGGCGTTGCCGAGCGGCCGCAAGAGTGCGGCGCCGGATTCGTCAGGAGCGGCCATCCGGCCTACAGCGGTGTCACGTAGGCCGAGCTGATACCGCCGTCGACCAGGAAGGTCGCCGCGGTGATGAACGAGGCATCGTCGCTGGCCAAGAACGCCACCGCGGCCGCCATTTCCTCGGCCTCGGCGAACCGGCCGGCCGGGATGTGTACCAGCCGCCGTGCCGCACGTTCGGGGTCCTTGGCGAAAAGCTCCTGCAGCAGCGGGGTGTTGACCGGGCCCGGGCACAGCGCGTTCACCCGGATTCCCTGGCGGGCGTACTGCACGCCCAATTCGCGCGACATCGCCAGCACTCCGCCCTTGGCGGCGGTGTAGGAGATCTGGGAGGTGGCCGAGCCCATCACCGCCACGAAGGACGCGGTGTTGATGATCGAGCCCCGGCCCGCCGGGACCATATGTCGCAGTGCCGCGCGGCAGCAGAGGTAAACGCTCTTGAGATTGACGTCCTGGACCCGCTGCCAGGCCGGCAGTTCGGTGGTCTCGATGAGGTCGTCATCGGGCGGTGAGATACCGGCGTTGTTGAACGCAATGTCCACCGACCCGTAGGTGGCCGCCGCCGTGGCGAATAGATTGTCGACCGCGTCCTCATCGGCTACGTCGACCGCGACGAACAGCCCGCCGACCTCCTCGGCGACCGGAATACCGGTGGTGGGCTCGATATCGCCGACAACGACCGTGGCACCTTCGGCGCTCATCCGTCGGGCGGTGGCCAAACCGATTCCGCTTGCCGCACCGGTGATCACGGCGACCTTGCCGGCCAACCGCTGGGTGAGATCGACGGCCTTCACGATGCCTCGTGTACGGCGAAGAAAACGTTCTTGGTCTCGGTGAAGTTCAGCGGTGCGTCGGGTCCGAGTTCGCGGCCCAGCCCGGATTGCTTGAACCCGCCGAACGGGGTGTTGTAGCGCACCGAGGAGTGCGAATTGACGCTCAGGTTGCCCGCTTCGACGGCTCGCGTGACCCGGATGGCGCGGGACAGGTTCTCGGTCCAGATCGACCCGGATAACCCGTACTCAGTGGCATTCGCCAGTCCGATCGCATCGGCCTCGTCATCGAACGGCAGGACCACGACGACCGGGCCGAAGATCTCCTCGGTGACGCTGCAAGCGTCGCGGTCCGGAATCAGCACCGTGGGCGCGAACCAGTACCCGGGCCCGTTCGGTGCTGATCCGCGGAAAGCGATGGGCGCGTCATAGGGGACGTAACTGCACACCGAGTCGTAGTGCCGACGAGACACCAGTGGCCCCATCTCGGTTTCGCGAGCATTGGGATCGCCGACCACCACGCCCTTCACCGCTGGTTCGAGCAACTCCATAAAGCGATCGAAGATACTGCGCTGCACAAGGATTCGACTGCGGGCACAGCAATCCTGACCGGCATTGTCGAATACCCCATAGGGAGCGGTGGCGGCGGCACGCTCCAGGTCGCAGTCGTCAAAGATGATATTGGCGCTCTTGCCGCCCAGTTCCAGGGTGACCCGCTTGACCTGCCGGGCGGCCCCCGCCATCACCGTGGTGCCGACCTCGGTGGAGCCGGTGAATACCAGCTTTCGAACACCCGGGTGGGTGATGAACCGTTCCCCCACCACCGTTCCCCGACCCGGCAGCACCTGGAACAAATCCAGCGGAAGTCCCGCCTGCACCGCCAATTCGCCGAGCCGGATCGACGTCAGCGGCGTCCACTCGGCCGGCTTGAGCACCACCGCGTTGCCCGCGGCCAGGGCCGGTGCAAATCCCCACGCCGCGATGGGCATCGGGAAGTTCCACGGGGTGATGATCCCGATGACACCCATCGGTTCGTTAAACGTGACGTCCAATCCGCCCGCAACCGGAATCTGTTTGCCGGACAGGCGTTCCGGGGCGCCAGCGTAGAACTGCAGTACATCGCGGACATGACCGGCCTCCCATTCGGCGGCGGAGATGGGATGGCCGGAGTTGGCGACTTCCAGCGCGGCCAACTCGCCGATGTGGGCGTCGACGATGGCGGCGAAGGCCCGCAACGCGGCGGCGCGTTCGGCGGGCGGCTGCGCGGCCCAGCGTTTCTGGGCGGTCCCAGCCCGGGCGATCGCGTCATCGACGGCCGCGACATCACAGTGTTCGACGGTGCCCAGGACCTGCTCGGTGGCGGGGTTGATCAGCTCGGTGGCGCTCACGACGGAACCCTCTCCGCCGCGCGGACGGCGGCGGCCTCGATGAGCCCGGCGAACAGCCGGAGATCGCCGGGGGTCTCCTCGGGATGCCACTGCACGGCCACCACGAAGTCCGCGCCGGTCATTTCCGTGGCCTCGACCACGCCGTTGCCGTCGCGGGCACTCACCACCAGGCGCTCCCCGAGTCGGTCGATGCCCTGGTGGTGGTAGCACGCCACCGCCGCGGTCTCCCCGATCAGCGCGGCCACCCGGGTGTGGGGCACGGTGTGGACCGTCGAGGTCGAGAATATCGCCCTGCCCCGTTGGTGCCCGGGGTGGCCGATGTCGGGCAGGTGTTGATGCAGGGTGCCCCCCAGGGCCACGTTGAGCACCTGGGCGCCGCGGCAGATGCCGAGCACCGGCAGCCGGCAGCGTAGCGCCCCGGCGAGCAGCGCGAACTCCCACTCGTCACGGCCCGTGTCGGGCTCGTCGGTGGCCGGATGCGGCCGATGGCCGTAAGCCGCCGGGGCGATGTCGCGACCGCCGGTGATGACCAACCCGTCGATGCCGGTGAGTACCCGCGCGGCGATGCCGACGTCGACCGGTTGCGGCGGCAGCAGCGTGGCGATCCCGCCGGCGCGGGTGACGCCGTGCAGGTAGGCCTCGGGCAGGAAACTGGCACGGACATCCCACGCCCCGGTCTGCGCTTGCTGCAGGTAGGTGGTCATCCCGATCACCGGGCGAGCAGACGCAAAGGACTCCGAAACGCCGGGGTTGCGGGAGTTTTTGTGTCTGCTCGCGGGGAAATCAGAGCCGCTCAAAGCCACGCACTCGTTCCCAATCGGTGACGCACGAGTTGAATTCGGCCAGTTCCACCCGGGCGTTGTTCAGGTAATGCTCGACGACATCACCGCCGAACGCGGCTCGAGCCACCGCGGATCCCGAGAACAACTCCGCCGCCTCGGCGAGGGTGACCGGCAGTCGCTGCGCGTCCCCGGCGTAGGCGTTGCCCCGGCACGGATCGGACAGTTCCAGACCTTCGTCGATGCCGTGCAGTCCGCCGGCGATCAACGCAGCCACCGCCAGATACTGGTTGACGTCACCGCCCGGAGTGCGGCACTCCACCCGCATCGAGTGGCCGACGCCGACCACCCGCAACGCACAGGTCCGATTGTCCAGACCCCAGGTGATGGCCGTCGGTGCGAAACTGCCTGCGGCAAAACGTTTGTAGGAGTTGATGTTCGGAGCGCTGAACAATGTGAGTTCACGCATAGTGGTCAGTTGCCCGGCGACGAAGCTGCGGAACATCGCCGACATGCCCAGTGGATCGGCGGAGTCCGCGAGCACCGCCGTCCCGTCCTCGCCGCGCAACGATAGATGGATGTGACAGCTGTTGCCCTCACGTTCGTCGAACTTGGCCATGAAGGTCAGGGCCTTGCCGTGCCGGTCGGCGATCTCCTTGGCGCCGTTGCGGTAGATGGTGTGGTTATCACAGGTGACCAAGGCGTCGTCGTAGCGGAAGGCGATCTCCTGCTGGCCGGCGTTGCACTCTCCCTTGACCCCCTCGCAGTACATACCCGCCCCGTCCATACCCAACCGGATGTCGCGCAGCAGCGGTTCCATACGGGTGGAGGCGTGGATGGCATAGTCGACGTTGTAGTCGCTGGACTTGATCAGGCCCCGGTAGCCGGCCGCCCAGGCGTCGCGGTAGGTACCGTCGAACACCAGGAACTCCAACTCCGTGCCGACGAAAGCGGTCAGGCCACGCTCAGCGAGGCGGTCGAGTTGAGTGCGCAGAATGGTGCGCGGCGCGGCCACGACGAGATCCCCAAAGGCGGACCCGGCGGCACCACCGTGCCCCCATCGAAGGTCAGCCATCACCAGCGCCGTTCCCGGCAGCCAGGGAATCACTCGCAGGGTGCTCATGTCGGGCACCATCACCATATCGCCGTAGCCGGACGCCCAACTCGACATCGCGTATCCGTCGACGGTGTTCATTTCCACGTCCACAGCCAGCAGGTAGTTGCAGCACTCGGCGCCGTGGGCGGCGACCTCCTCGGCAAACAACCTCGCCGAGACCCGTTTGCCGGTCAGCCTGCCCTGCATGTCGGCGAACGCGACGATCACCGTGTCGATCTCGCCGGCGGCCATCAGCCGTTCCAGTTCGCCTGGGGTCAGCAGGCCGCGGCGGCGGCCGGTGTCAGACGCCACGTACGCCCCTTCCCGGGTGCGGGCACCCACCGCTTCAGACCAGGTGCTGTCCAAAGGTAGGACAACCGACCATAGCGGGCCTACTGTGCCTAGCACCAGTTCCGTAGTCATCAGCGCCCCTCGGAAGGACCGACCAGATGCCCGAAGGTCACGAGCCACTCGACGACGACGAACGCCACCTAGCGAGACTGGGCTACGCCCAGGAACTCGACCGCTCATGGTCGGGGTTCTCGAATTTTGCGATTTCCTTCTCGATCATCTCAATCCTGGCGGGCTGCTTCACCTCGTTCGGCCTGGGTTGGAACAACGGCGGGCCGGCCGCCATCGCCTGGGGCTGGCCGATCTTTGCCGGCTTCATCCTGCTGATCGGCTTCTGCATGTCGGAGTTGGTCTCAGCGTTCCCGACCTCCGGCGGGATCTACTGGTGGGCCGCCAAACTCGGCGGACCCAAGGCCGGCTACTACACCGGTTGGCTGAACCTCGTCGGCCTGGTCGCGATCCTGGCCTCGGTGTCCTACGGCAGCGCCACATTCCTGGATCTGACCCTGGGCACCCTCAGCGAAAGCTGGCTGGCCGACTACAGCCTCAGGCGGGTGTTCGTGATATTTCTGATTATCCTTGCCGTGGTTGCCGTGATCAACATCTTCTCCAGCCACCTCCTCGCCGTGATCAACAACATTTCGGTCTGGTGGCACGTGGCCGGTGCCGCCGCGGTGATTGCGATCTTGTTCCTGGTTCCCGAGCGCCATGCCAGTGTCGGCGACGTGTTCGCCCGCACCATCAACAACAGCGGCATGTTCGGCGGATCCACCACCGGATGGGGCTGGCTGCTGTTCGTACTGCCGATATCGGCGATCCTCACCCAGTACACGATCACCGGGTACGACGCCTCGGCGCACCTGTCCGAGGAAACCCGCAGCGCCGCCGACGCCGCGGCCAAGGGCATTTGGCGATCGATCTTCTACTCGGCGATCGGTGGCTGGATTCTCCTGCTGTCATTCTTGTTCGCGGTTCAGGACGCCGACGGGGTGTCGGCGGCCGGCGGCGGGGTGGCGTCGATCTTCAACCAGGCGCTGACCTCCGAGTGGGCCGCGGCGGTGTTGTTCATCTCCACCGCCGGTCAGCTGTTCTGCACCACTGCCTGCCAGACCAGCGCATCGCGGATGCTGTTCGCGTTCAGCCGCGACCGTGCGGTGCCCGGCCACCAGTTGTGGTCGGCGTTGAACTCCCGACGGGTACCGGCCAACGCGGTCATCGTCACAGCGGTGATCGCAGCCATGATCACCCTGCCCGCGCTGGTCGAGGTCGATATCAACGGTGCGCCGGTGCCGGTGGCCTTCTTCGCGGTGGTGTCCATCGGCGTGGTCGGGCTGTACCTGGCCTTCGCGGTACCGATTTACTACCGCCTCAAAGCCGGTGACTCATTCCAAACGGGAAGCTGGAATCTTGGCAGGCACTACCGGTGGATGGCCCCGCTGGCGCTGGCCGAGATCACTCTCACCTCGATCGTCGCGATGTTTCCGACCTCGCTGGGCGGTATGCCCTGGGATCCCAGCTTCGAGTGGAAGTTTCTCAACTACACCCCTTTGCTCGTCGGCGGCACACTGATTTTGCTGTGGATCTACTGGCATGTCTCGGTGAAGAAGTGGTTCACCGGTCCGGTGCGGCAAGTGGACGACAGCGGTGCGCAACTGGACGGGGTTCGCTAGCCGGGGTTCAGACTCCGACCACCCGGATCAGGTCTGCCAGCCCGCCGAAGTCGGCGATGTTGCGGGTATAGAGGTCGAGGCCGCAGGTGTGGGCCGTGGCGGCGATCAGCAGGTCTGCAAACCTCGCCCGGGGATGCGGGCCGTTGCCCAGCGCGGCTGCTGCCACGAGGCCGTAACTGCGTGCGGCGGCAGCGTCGAACGGGATGGGTTCGAACGTCGCCTCGACCTCCTGGAGTCGGGCCTGCCGCCTGGCCGCCTCCGCCGCATCCCCGGCCAGCAGTGGCCCGGCCGCCAATTCGGCGGCGGTGATGGCCGAGATCGCCACCTCGTCGGGCAACGCGGCTCGCACCGCGGGGTCATGCCAGTCGATCACCACCGAGGTGTCCAGCAGCCCCGTCGCAGTCACCGCGTGACGCTCTGATCGAAGGCAGCGTCGAGATCAGCGCGAAAGCGGCGGTGGTCGATTCGGACGTCGGCCGCAGCCAGTTCATCGATGTCCTTACGGCTGACGAAGGTGCGCCGGTGCGCCCGGATCGGCCTGAGTTCAGCCACCGGTTCCCCGTTGCGGGTGACGATGAACGTCTCCCCCGCCGTCACGGCCTCGATCACTTTCGCGTTGTCGTTGCGCAGTTCTCGCTGCGGGATAGTCCTGGCCATCACCCTAGTGTAGCGATAGGTGCTACACATCGCTACGAGGCCGGGCGTCACCCAGTCGCGGGCACTGCTCTTTCTGGTGGCCCACGGCGCCGAAGCGGCATTCAGTCTGACGGGGATCTCGTCATACAGGCATCATGGTTTGTCGCGCTCGGACTTCGAATCACGTTCCAGCTCAAGCACTTCCATCAGGAGATTCTCGTTGATGAGGTCGAACTCAATGTCTTCGACCCTCATGTGGTGTCGCACCCGATTGAAGAACTCGTTCACCGCCGAGTTGTACTTGAAGGTGGCATGTCGGTTGAGTTCCGGCGCCGCAACATCGGTCAACTGCGCGGCAATCGCGGTATAGGCGACCCGCTGAGCGCTGTCAGCGACATCGGCCGGCGCCACCAGCCGGATTTCTGAGAGCAGTGACGTGATTTCCCGCGCTTCATTGTCAAGGACTCCGGTCTCCTTGGCCAGTTGCATCAGAATTCGCATCCGTCCCCCGCCGGCTTCAATCCCCGGATAGATCCCTCTCGCGGCCGCAAGGGCTTCTTCGTCATTGGTCTCCGGTGACATCACCAGTGCGCCCGCGGGCCCCCACCGCTGGGCTATCCGCTCCAGCGCGGTGCTTGCCTTTAGTTTTTCGATCCCGGTGATGAACGCGATCGCGCCTTCGCGTAACAGTGTGTTGCGGCTCCGCGACTCCTCGGCGGCCGACGTGCGTTCGTGCATTCGGGTCGACGTCCAGTATCCGACCAGACCGCCGACCACCGTGCCCATCAGGCTCGACGCCGCTGTCATGGCCGGAATGACCCAGACGGGCGTGTTAGCCATCAGTGTCGCTTCCCCCCGGGACCCGGGCGTACCTAGTAGGTGCTGGTGCGCAGCACGATCTCGGCGGCCAGCTGCGCCATCGACTCGGCGGCAGTGCGTCGGGCGGCGGACTCCACCAACCGGAAGTCACCGTAGACGAATCGCTGGCTGGCCCGGATCATGGCTCGAGCCGCGGGGCTGGTCACTATCGCCGTGGTGTTCATCTCAACCGGCGGACAATCCGGGTCCCTAACCAGGCCCTGCGGATCGGGTACCCGCGGATGCCCGCGGTCGATCACCACCAGTCCGGTGAACCGATCCGGCCGGGCCGCCGCAGCCTCCCAGGCCAACTCGGCCCCGACGCGGTCTCCGACAAGCACCGCCCAGGGGACGTCAAGGGTGTCCAGAACCGCCACCACGGCCTTGGGGTGTAATCGCGGATCCGCACCGATAACGATGGTGCGGATGGCCGCGATGTGCAGTCGCTGCGTCAGCGCGTCGTACGCGGCCGGCGGGTGCTGGGCCGAACCCAGCACCACGACGTAGGGCCCTTTGTCGGGTCCGGCGACACTTACCGGCACCGGGAAACCATCGACGGTCATCAGCGTCGCTGGCATTTAGCCACGCTACTGCGCACCGACCGATGGCGGAGGGGTTTCGGGGTCAGACTCCCGCTATCAGGAGGACGATCTGATCCGGGCGACCTGTTTGGTGAAGACATCCAGAAACGTCTGCGGCAGTTCGGCTTTGGCCCCGATGCTCGGGTTACCGGCGGGTAACGCGATGCCGAACACGGCGTGGGGACCCACATTCCGGAAGGCCATATAGATGTTGCTGGTCGCGGTCCGCAGGGTCATGCTCTGCTGGTAGGCCAATCCGCCCGCTTCCAATCCGGGCAACTCCGCCGTCGTGATGGGGATGCCTGGAGAATTTGGGTCGAAGAAGGCTTCGAATTTCGCACACCGATTCGCCGCGGCCTCGATCTGGTCCAGGTCCAGGTTCCAGGACAGCAGTGTCACAGCGATTCGGGCTCCGTCGTAGGAGACGGCGTATTTGGCCGCGCTTCCCGGTCCCCTCTCAGCGGTCTGGGCGATCGCACCGGTCAGCGCATTCGAACAGCCCTGCGGCCGCGACAGCATCGGGCCGGGCTCACCAGCACCGTCAGGCTCTCGGGGGTTCTCGATGATCCGGTCGTACTGCACGCCGGGCGGAAAATCGTCCGCACCCAGCAATGCCCGCTCAAGAACGGCTCCGGGCCACGTCGCAGTACCCGTCACCGTGGTGGCGCAGCTGGTCAGGAGTACGACCACGGCCAGCACAACGACCGTCATTCGACGAACCACCATGGGCTCAAGGGTAGGCGACCCGGACTTCAGAGGCGGCGGTCCAAGGCACTGGTGAGAGTCGGGCGGGCCGGGGGCCCCGCGTCCAGCAGACCAAGCACCCCGTCGAGGTCGAGGTGGGCGGTCAGTAGGTCGGCCATCAGATCCAACTGGGCGTCCCGACGGGCGGGCACGCTGACATCGGGGGCGACCCGGAATCCGGGTCGGCCCGCCGCGACCGCGGCCCCGGTAAGCCAACTCCGCCGGAAGTCGTCGTTGTCCATCAGAGAGTGCCAGTGGGTGCCGAACACACCGCCGCGGGTGTGCCCCCGCGCCACGCCGTCGGCCTCGAACCACGCGGCCTCGGCGCACCGGGTGAGTCGGCCGTGGTGGATCTCATAGCCGATCAGCGGGCCGTCCCAGTGGCGCAATTCCTTCTCCGCGGCGAAGACGATGTCAGCGTCGAGCAAGCCGAGCCCTTCGACAACCCCGCATCCGGTTTCGACGAAGTCCTCGATACGCCGACACAGCATCTGGAAACCACCGCAGATACCGAGCACCGTTCGGCCCGATTCGGCGTGCGCAACGATTCCTTCGGCCAGGCCCCGCGTCCGAAGCCAACCCAAATCGGTCACAGTCGCCTTGCTGCCCGGAATGATGATGACATCGACGTCGGCCAGTTCCGCCGGCTCACTCACCCAGCGAACCTCCACGCCAGGTTCACAGGCCAATGCCTCGATATCGGTGGAATTCGACATCCGCGGCAGCCGGATCGCCCCGACCCTGAGCACCTGCCAACCGTGCGGGGGCGCCGGCACGCCGATCAGTGCACCGGTCACCGCCGACAGTGAATCCTCGGCATCCAGCCACAACTCGTCGCTGTAGGGCAACACGCCGTAGGTCGGCCGACCGGTGAGCGCGGCCAGTTGATCGAGTCCCGGTGCCAGCAGTGCCGGGTCGCCGCGAAACTTATTGATGATGAATCCCGCGATCAGCGCCTGATCCTCCGGCGATAGCACGGCGACGGTGCCGAACAGGTGCGCCAGAACGCCACCCCGGTCGATATCGCCCACCACGACGACAGGGAGATTAGCGGATTGGGCCAGCCCCATGTTTGCCAAATCGGTGGCACGCAAGTTGATCTCGGCCGGTGAACCGGCACCCTCGCAAATCACCACCTCAAAATCCGCTCGCAAGCCGGCAAGATCCTCGGCCACCACGGCGGCGAGTTCATCGCGGTGGGTGATGTAGTCGGACGCACTGACGGTACCGACCGCCTTGCCGCGCACCAGTAGTTGCGAAGTGCGGTCACTGCCGGGCTTGAGTAGCACCGGGTTGAACCGAATACTGGGCGCCAAGCCCGCGGCACGCGCCTGGGTGGCCTGTGCGCGGCCGATCTCCCCGCCATCGATGGCGACGACGGAGTTATTGCTCATGTTCTGCGCCTTGAACGGCGCTACCCGAATCCCCCTGCGCGCCAGAATCCGACACAGGCCGGCGACCACCATCGACTTGCCGGCATCTGAAGTGGTGCCGGCGACTAGCAGTGCCCCGCTCATGACTCCGGGGAGCAGCCGGTCATCACGACAACGTCAGGATCTCGGCGCCGGCGTCGGTCACAACCAGGGTGTGTTCGAACTGCGCCGTCCACCTGCGGTCGGAGGTCACCACCGTCCAACCGTCATCCCAGATCTCGTAGTCCAGCGCGCCGAGATTGATCATGGGCTCGATGGTGAACGTCATACCCGGCTCAAGCACGGTCTCAACACTGGGTTGGTCGTAGTGCAGGACCACCAGTCCATTGTGGAAGGTCGTTCCGATACCGTGGCCGGTGAAGTCGCGAACAACGTTGTAGCCAAACCGATTTGCGTAGGCCTCGATGACCCTCCCGATGACCGAGAGCGACCGGCCCGGTTTCACGGCCTTGATGGCGCGCATCGTCGCCTCGTGGGTGCGTTCGACAAGTAGCCGATGCTCTTCGCTGACCTCCCCGGCCAGAAAGGTCGCATTGGTATCCCCGTGTACCCCGTCGATGTAGGCGGTTACGTCGATGTTGACGATGTCGCCATCGACCACGGTCGTCGAATCCGGGATGCCATGACAGATGATCTCGTTTAACGAGGTACAGCATGACTTTGGAAAACCCCGGTAACCCAACGTCGACGGGTAGGCACCGTGAGCGACCATGTAATCGTGCGCGATCCGGTCGAGTTCGTCGGTGCTGACACCGGGCACCACGGCCTTACCGGCCTCGGCCAGCGCGCCGGCCGCGATGCGCCCGGCAATGCGCATCTTCTCGATCACCTCAGCGGTCTGCACCCAGGGCTCGTTGCCCTCGGCCGCAGTCGACCGGCCGACGTACTCGGGACGCGGAATCGTCTTCGGAACCACCCGGGTCGGTGAGATGACCCCGGATCGAAGCGGGCTACGTAATTCCATGAGTCCTCCCCGTCAACGTCGACGCACCGACTTCGGGCCCCGACTCAACGGCGGACGCCTGGCTCCCCGGATGTTTACCGAGCCCATCACCACCCGGCCGGTCAGCACCACGTGCGGTTTGCCGTCGCAGGGCGGGTCCTTACGCCGGTCGCGGGCGCTGCCGCCGTAAACGATCACATCGTCGATCGACGCACTGGCGCCGTCCGGAAGCCGGATGTTTACCGACCCGCGAACCATGTCCAACTCGATCACCACGACGGGTCCGGCGAAACGCGCGTTGGTGAGGTCCAGATCCACCGAACCCACCCTGCGTACCAGAGCCAGTCGGGTCGGCACCGTCCACTCGCCGTGCCGGCGCAGCGAACCCAACCAGCCGCGAAGCTCAAGGCGATCAGCCGCCGAGGTGGCGATGGCCCCCGGCCCCGGCAGGTCTTCGATCAGGGCTTCGAGGTCGACCGGTTGACGTGCCAGCGAAACCTGGGCCGAACGTTCCTCGAACTCGCCGATATCGATCAGGCCGAGCGCGACGGCGTTGTGCAACCGCCGCAGCGTGCCGTTACGGTCGGCATCGGACAACCGCATCGCGGGGGTGTTCTCGATCTCCGTCATGACCAGTCCAACTTACCGTCTGGACTAGGCTCGGCGACTATGGCCGTTCTGCCCAGACGCGACCTCGACAGACGCACCGTTCTCAGCGCCGCCGTCATCTCAGCGGCCGCCGCCCCCCTAGCTGCATGTGGCAAGACCGCCGAAGCCCCGACCGCGGATACCCGCACACCGGGTCAGGCTCTTGCCGCGACCACCGACATCCCCGTGGGCGGTGCCAAGATCGTCGACGGCACCCTGATCAGCCAACCCTCCGCCGGGATGTTCACCGGTTTCCGCGCCCGGTGCACGCATGCCGGTTGCGCGCTGGCGATCAAGGACGACTCCGCCGACTGCCCCTGCCACGGCAGCCGGTTCGCCTTCGACGGCTCAGTCATCCGGGGCCCGGCGACCGAACCGCTGACCATGCGGCCGGTGGCCGTCCAGGGCGGCGAGATCGTCATCGCCGAGGCGTGATCGACCTGAGGCAGAGCCTCGCCTACGCCAGAAAGCCGTCGGGCAGTTCCTGCAGCATCTGACGCACCATGCGGACCGCATACGTCGAGGAACCACCGCCGACGATGAGTGCTGCGAACGCAAGATCGCCTCGGTAGCCGGCGAACCAGGCGTGCGATCCGCCCTCGAACTCCGCCTCCCCGGTCTTTCCGTAGACCTCTCCCACACCATCGATGTCCTTGGCCGTGCCGTTGGTGACCACCAGTCGCATCATCGAGCGCAGGCCATCGAGAATCACCGGATCGGCTGGCGGGTGCGCACCGGTTTCGGTGGTCTGGCTGCCCACGATCAGGTGCGGTGTCGGGGTCTTGCCGGCCGCGACGGTCGCCGCCGTCAGCGCCATCCCGAATGGGGTTACCAGGACCTTCCCCTGGCCGAACCCATCCTCGGTGCGCTCGGTGATGTCGACCGTCGCCGGCACGGTGCCGGTGACGGTCGTCAAGCCCTCGATCGTGAAGTCCGGACCGATGCCGTACTGGGAGGCCGCCACTGTCAGGGCCGACGGTGGCATCCGGCTGGCCAGTTCGGCGAACGTGGTGTTGCACGAGTTGGCGAAAGCCCGTGCCATCGGGACCGTGCCCAGATCGAATTTGTTGTAGTTCGGGATGGTCCGGTGACCGATGTCGATCTCGCCGGGGCAGCCCAGCAGGGTGTTGGGGGTGGCCATATTTCGGGAAATGGCCGCCCCGGCCGTGACGATCTTGAAGGTCGACCCCGGCGGGTAGAGACCGGTGGTGGCGGCCGGCCCGTCGGCATCGGCGGCGGCGTTCTGAGCGACCCCGAGAATCTCCCCGGTCGATGGCTTGATCACGACGAGCATGGCTTTGCGCCACTGGCCATCGACGGCATGCTGGGCGGCGTCCTGCACTCCACGGTCGAGCGTCAGGAGGATCGATGGCGCCGGCTTGGCCGCGACTTCGGTCAGGACGTCAACGTCGGCGCTGTTCTTATTGACACTGACCACCCGCCAACCGGACTCCCCGTCAAGTTCGTCGATAACCGCCTTCTTCACCTCACTGACGACGACCGGCGCGAAATCATCATTGGTGGCAAGCATTTCGGCCTGGGGCGTGACGATGACGCCCGGTAGCCCATCGAGCGCAGGGGCCACCCGATCATGGTCGGAGGGTCGCAGGGTGATCAGGTCCATCGGCCCGATCGAAGAAGTGGCCTGCTCGGCGAGGCGCTGCGGGTTGAGCGTGTCGTCGAACGGGCGGAGCACATCGGCGACCACCCGCGCGGTCGACATCAGGTTGGCGCCGGACTTCGCGGCATCGAGTTGGTAGCGGAAGAGGTTGCCCGGCACCAGCACCTCGGTGCCGCCCATCTCGTTGACGGAAGCCCGCCGGGGTGGGTCGGCCCGTAACTCGAGGGTGTGATTCTCGCCGAGTTTGGGGTGCAACGCAGCGGCCGTCCAGCGGATCCGCCACCTACCCTCGTCCCGGATCATGTTCAGCACGCCGTCATAGGTCCAGCTGCGCTCCTTGGGAAGCTCCCAGGTGAAGCGGTAGTTCACGCTGCCGGTGTCCTCGGTGTAGCGCGATCCGAGAATCTTGGCATCGAGGTGGGTGGCCTGCAGCCCCGACCAGACGTCGTTGAGAACGGCGTGCGCCTCGGTCGGCAGGTCAGCAAGCCGGGCAGCCGCCCCGGTGTCACCGCGGCTGAGGTCGGCGAAGAACTGAGCGGCCGCCGGAGCAGGGCCGTCCGGGCGCGGGGTGCACGCCGACAGCAGAGGAACCGCCAGCAGGGCAAGCACCGAAGAAAGGCCTGTGACTCGTGTGACTAATGAGGTAAGAGTTGCCATTGAGGCAGATGTTATGAGGCTGTGACCCAGATTCCAGGGAGGCGCACCGCCCCAACGGTGGCCAAATCAATCGGCCAGGTTCAATCGAGCAGAACGGTCGCGAAGGTGCCGACCTCGGCGAACCCCACCCGGGCGTAGGCAGCCCGGGCGATCGTGTTGTAGCCGTTGACGTACAGGCTGGCAGCCCGCCCACTGTGGATCAGCGCTGCCGCTACCGACGCAGTTCCGGCAGTGCCGAGTCCGTGACCACGCCATTCCGGATGCACCCAGACACCCTGGATCTGACCGACGGCCGGCGACTGCGAACCGATCTCGGCCTTGAACAACACCCGGCCATGCTCGATGCGGGCGAAGGCCCGTCCGGCGGCGATCAGACCAGCCACCCGACGGCGGTATCCCCGACCGCCATCGCCCACCCTCGGGTCGACACCGACCTCACCGATGAACATGTCGACCGCGGCCACCAGATAGGCGTCCAACTCCTCGATCCGTACCCGCCGTACACCGGGGTCCACCGCGCACCGCGGCGGCGAACTCAGAGCCAGCAGGGGCTGCCGATCCCGGACGTCGCGCGCCGGTCCCCAGCCGTGACGAAGCCGGTCCCACAGCGGCAGAACCAGATCGGCCCGACCCACCAGCGACGAGCACCGCCGCGGCGTGCTCAACGCCCGATCGGCGAAGGCCCGCAGATCAGCGCGGTCGCCGCGGAGGGGAATCAGGTTGGCTCCGGCGTAACACAGTGACTCCTCGGCGCGCGCCGCCGTCCAGAGTTCGCCGCCGATGCCGCCCGGATCGAGACCGTGGTCGGCCACCCGGGCCGCCACCATGCACGCGCCCACCGGATCGGCCGCCAAGACCCGTCGCACCGCGACCGCGTCACGTACCAGTGACACCCGCCGGCCGTCGACCGAACGCAGCAGAGGTGGAGCCGACATGGCCGTTCTTTCTGCGGGTTTCACCCGCGGTGAGAGGTGCCCCTTAGCTTACGGTCACCACCGGAGAACCACCCGCAGATGTATCCGCGCCACGCAGTTCGTCGGCGATTCGCATCGCCTCCTCGATGAGGGTCTCGACGATCATCGCCTCCGGCACCGTTTTAATGACTTCGCCCCTGACGAAGATCTGGCCCTTGCCATTGCCCGAAGCCACACCGAGATCGGCCTCCCGTGCCTCGCCGGGACCGTTGACCACGCAGCCCATGACCGCCACCCGCAGCGGCACATCGAGGCCCTCAAGTCCGGCGCTGACCGCATTCGCCAGCGTGTAGACGTCGACCTGAGCCCGTCCGCAGGACGGGCACGACACGATCTCCAGACCGCGGGGCCGCAGGTTCAGCGACTCCAGGATCTGGTTGCCGACCTTGACCTCTTCCACCGGCGGTGCCGACAACGACACCCGGATGGTGTCCCCGATGCCCCGGGACAAAAGCGCACCGAATGCGACGGCGGATTTGATAGTGCCCTGGAAAGCGGGCCCGGCCTCGGTGACGCCGAGATGCAGCGGATAGTCGCTCTTCGCGGCGAGCAGTTCATAGGCCGCCACCATCACGACGGGGTCGTTGTGTTTGACACTGATCTTGATGTCGCCGAACCCGTGTTCCTCGAATAGCGAGGCCTCCCACAGCGCCGATTCGACGAGCGCTTCCGGAGTGGCTTTGCCGTACTTCTCCAGGAATCGCTTATCGAGGGAACCCGCGTTGACACCGATCCGGATCGGAATTCCCGCGGCGCCGGCCGCCTTGGCCACCTCGGCGACCCGACCGTCGAATTCCTTGATGTTGCCCGGGTTCACCCGCACCGCGGCGCAACCGGCGTCGATGGCCGCGAAGATGTACTTCGGCTGGAAGTGGATGTCGGCGATCACCGGGATCTGGCTTTTGCGGGCGATCTCGGCGAGGGCGTCGGCATCCTCTTGGCGGGGGCACGCCACCCGGACGATGTTGCAGCCGGTAGCGGTCAACTCTGCGATCTGCTGCAGCGTGGCGTTGACATCGTGGGTCTTGGTGGTGCACATCGACTGCACCGAGATCGGATGGTCGCTGCCCACCCCGACGTCACGCACCATCAGCTGCCGGGTCTTGCGTCGCGGCGCCAGAGTCGGAGCGGGTGGTGCCGGAATACCGAGGCCGATGGAACCGGTGCTCATCTCAATCTCCTACTGGAACAACCTGATCGGGTTGACCAGATCTGCGGTCACGGTTAACGCCATGTAGCCGACCACCACGACGAGGATGGCATAGGTGGCGGGCATCAGCTTGGTGTAGTCCACCGGCCCCGCCGGAATCACACCGCGGGCCGAGCGGATCAGGTTGCGGATCTTCTCGTAGACCGCGACTGCGATGTGGCCGCCGTCGAACGGCAGCAACGGGACGAGGTTGATCGCTCCGAGCACGAAGTTCAACTGCGCCAGGAAGAACCAGAACGCCACCCACAACCCGTGATCGACGGTATCGCCGCCGATGATGCTCGCGCCTACCACGCTGATCGGGGTCTCTGGGTCGCGTTCGCCCCCACCGATGGCGTGCACCAGTGCGCCGACCTTGGTCGGTATCGCCAGCAGCGACTTGCCCAGCAACACAGCCAGATCGCCGGTGAACGCGAAGGTGCCCGGGACGGCCGAGAGCACGTTGTAATGCGTCGGACCGAACTGCGCGGCGGCGATGCCGATCGAACCCACGTCGGAGGGGCCGGTGGTCTCACCGCCGTCGGCAGGAGTGACCCAGCGCTTGGTCGTGGCAACGTCGACGATCGCGTCGAAGGTGGTCGTCGTACCGTCGGTGGTGCGCTCGATGGTCAACGGGGTGGGGCCGGATGCCTTTCGCACCTCGGTCACCATTTCCTCGAATGTGGCCACCGGGGTGGTCCCGACCTTGACGACCACATCGCCGGCTTGGATACCGGCTATCGCTGCGGGTCCGATACCGGTACAGGCTCCGAGTTCGCCCCGGGTGACCTCCGACTTGATACAGCTGGTTTCCCCCACCGTTGCCGCGGTCGACTGATTGAGGTTGGGCAGGCCCCACACCAGAGCGATCGAGTAGACCAGCACCAGACCGATGACGAAGTTCATCGCTGGACCGGCGAAGAGCACCGCGACCCGCTTCCACGTCTTCTGCTTGTACATCGCATGCGGCTCGTCTTCGGGCGCCAATTGGTCGACTGAGGTCATGCCCGCGATGTCGCAGAATCCGCCAAGCGGGATCGCCTTGATGCCGTACTCGGTGGAACCGAGCTTGTTGGCCCGCGTCGTCGACCAGAGCGTGGGCCCGAAGCCCACGAAGTAGCGACGCACTTTCATCCCGGTGGCCCGCGCCACCCACATGTGTCCGCATTCGTGCAAGGCCACCGAGAGCAGGATGGCCAGCGCGAAGAGCACGATGCCGACGGCAAACATCATCGAACGACCATCATCGAAGTGGTGCAACCTCCTGTGCGGCGACGACGATCACGTCGCGAGCGCGTTGCCGGGCCCAACGTTGGGCCTCGAGTACATCGTCCACGGTAGCCGGTTCGGCGGACCACTGACCGCCCCCTTGCAGGACTTCAGCGATTGTTCGCACAATTGCGGCGAAGCCGATACCTCCGGCGAGGAAGGCGGCGGCCGCCTCTTCATTGGCGGCGTTGTAGACCGCGGGCATGCACCCGCCAGCCTCCCCGGCCCGGCGTGCCAAGTCCACCGCCGGGAAAACCGCATCATCGAGCGGCTCGAACGCCCAGGTCGAGGCGGTGTTGAAGTCGCACGCCAACGCCGATCCGGCCACCCGGTCCGGCCAGCCCAGAGCCAGGGAAATTGGCAACCTCATGTCCGGCGGGCTGGCTTGGGCGATGGTTGAACCGTCGCTGAACGTCACCATCGAATGCACGATTGACTGGGGGTGCACGACCACGTCGATACGCTCGTAGGGAACTCCGAACAGCAGATGCGTCTCGATCAGTTCCAGGCCCTTGTTGACCAGCGACGCCGAGTTCAGGGTGTTCATCGGGCCCATGTTCCACGTCGGATGGGCTCCGGCCTGCGCGGGAGTCACCGTCTCCAGATCAGCGGCGGACCAGCCCCGAAAAGGTCCGCCGGAGGCGGTGAGCACGAGTCTGGCCACCTCACCGGCGGCACCTGAGCGTAGGCACTGGGCCAGTGCGGAGTGCTCGGAATCGACCGGCACGATCTGACCGGGCCGGGCGGCCTTAAGGACCAGCGGACCCCCCGCCACCAGGGACTCTTTATTGGCCAGCGCCAGTCGGGCACCGGTGTCCAGAGCCGCCAGGGTGGGTTCCAGCCCCAGTGCCCCGACCAGGGCATTGAGTACCACGTCGGCCTCGGTGTCCCGGATCAACCGAGTGGCGGCATCGGGGCCGGTGTAGGCGACGTCGCCGATCTTCGCCGCGGCCATCGGGTCAGCCACCGCGAGGTTGTTCACCCCGGTTTCGGAGCGCTGGCGGGCCAGCAGGTCGGGGTTGGCGCCCCCCGCCGCCAACCCGACGACCTCGAAGCGTTCCGGGTGCGCGGCGATGACCTCCAGTGCCTGAACACCGATTGAACCGGTGCTTCCCAGGATCAGTACGCGGAGGCGGTCGGTGGGGCTCACCATTGCCATTGTGCCGGGCGCCGGGCCCGGGGTTTCGACGGGACCGGCGACGAATTTTGGGTGTGACCGTCCTCACCGGCGCCAGTCCAGGTAGCATCATGTTCCGAACGACACAAGTGGCCGCTGACCGGCGCGCCGCCTACCGAATTGACCATGGAGAACCAATACATGATTGCTCAGCGTTCCGTACTCACCGTCGCCGGCCTCGCTGCCGTGGCGGCCCTGTCGATCGCCGGCTGTTCGACATCCACCAAAGAGGCCACCACGTCGATGACCGACAAGGCGTCCTCGGCAGTCGACTCGGCCACCTCGGCCGCCACCTCCGCGATGACCTCGGCGATGGCTGCGGCCTCCGGAGACCCCGTCGGCGCGGGTTGCGCCGCCTATGCGGAGGCCAATCCCTCCGGTCCCGGCTCGGTGGCCGGTCTGGCCATGGATCCGGTCGCGACCGCCGCTGGCAACAGCCCGGTGCTGACCACGCTCACCTCGGCGTTGTCCGGCAAGCTCAACCCGAACGTGAACCTGGTGGAAACCCTTAACAACGGGCAGTTCACCGTGTTCGCTCCCACCGATGACGCGTTCGCCAAGCTGGATGCCGCGACCATCGAGACGCTGAAGACCGATTCGGATCTGCTCTCCTCGATCCTGACCTACCACGTGGTGTCCGGACAGGCCGATCCCACCCAGGTCATCGGCGAGCACACCACCGTGCAGGGCGGCTCGCTGAAGGTCACCGGTTCCGGCAACGACCTCATGGTCAATGACGCAGGCGTCGTCTGCGGCGGCATCAAGACCGCCAACGCGACCCTGTACCTGATCGACACCGTTTTGATGCCGCCGGCCACCCCGGCGACGGCCACCACCACGACGGCGCCGTAGTCAGCGGCGGGATACCCGCTCTCTAACCACAAGGACCGGTCGCGAAAGCGGCCGGTCCTTGTGGCGTCTGGGGTGTGACGTCGGGGGTGTGACATCGGGGGTCACGTTTCGCCCCGACCCATCCACGCGCGCGTCGGCTCCGAATGAAAGACACATCCATCAAGCTGATAATCGAGGAGCCCCATGTCTTCCACCCGGACCGCGTTCACGCTCGCCGCAGCCGTCGCGGGACTGGCGCTGGCGGGTACCCCGACAGCCACCGCCGACGTCCATCTTGTAGGACCCGGCTGTGGCGCATACGCCGAGCAGGTTCCCACCGGTAACGGGTCGGTGGCCGGCATGGCGAACTCGCCGGTGGCGGTCGCGGCCTCCAACAGCCCCGTGCTGACCACCCTCGCATCGGCGGTTTCCGGAACGCTCAACCCCGGCGTCAACCTCGTCGACACCCTCAACGGCGGCGAATTCACCGTTTTCGCGCCCGTCGATGCAGCCTTCGCCAAAATCGACCCGGCCACTATCGCCATCCTGAAGGTCGACGCACCACTGCTCACCGACATCCTCACCTACCATGTCGTGCCCGGGCAGTTGGATCCGAGCCAGGTCGTCGGCACTCAGAAGACGGCCGAGGGCGCCACCCTCACCGTCACCGGGGCCGGCGACCACCTGCAGGTCAACGGAGCCAACGTGATCTGCGGTGGGATTCAGACCGCCAATGCCACGCTGTACCTCATCGACTCCGTGCTGATGCCGCCGGCGAACTAGAACCCGGCAAATTAGAACACTGCCGCCCGACCTGCCCGTCGGGTGAGTCCGGCCGCGGTGCACCATGGGGCGGTGTCCTCCGCCGAACCCCCCGCCGCGCCCTCCCCCGGACTCTCCCCCGCGCCGCCCGCACTGCTGTGGTTTCGCCGCGATCTTCGACTGGGTGATCTGCCACCGGTACTGGCGGCCGCCGCCGGCGGTAGCCCGGTACTGGCCTGCTTCGTCCTGGATCCACGTCTGGAGGCCAGTGCCGGTGCGCGCCGACTGCAATTTCTGGGCGACTCGCTGCGCGCACTCGACGAGGCTCTCGATGGCCGGCTGTTGATCACCCGGGGGCGTCCCGAGGAACAGATACCGCGCATCTGCGCGGCGATCAACGCCCGCAGCGTGCACATCTCCGCCGACTTCGGCCCGTTCGGAACCCGCCGCGACGAGGCAGTTGCCGCCGCACTGTCAGACATCCCACTGGTGGCAACCGGTTCGCCCTACCTGGTCTCTCCGGGACGGGTGACCAAGGACGACGGCAGTCCCTACAAGGTGTTCACACCATTCTTCCGCCGCTGGCGTGAGGTCGGCTGGCGCGCTCCCGCCCAGTCCGACACCACGACGGTCGACTGGATCGACCCCGCCGGCATCGGCGCGCTCCCACCGCGGGTGCAAGCACCCAATCCCGGTGTCGCGCTGGATTTCCCGGCGGGTGAAGCGGCAGCAACGCGTCGCTGGAAGGAGTTCCTCGCCGAAGGTGTGACGAACTATGCGACCGATCGCGACCGGCCCGACAAGCCCGGAACGAGCCGGATGTCGGCGCACCTGAAGTACGGCACGATCCACCCGCGCACGATGGCGGCCGACCTCGATTCCCACGCCACCGGCGGCGGCGCCTACCTGCGCGAGTTGGCGTTCCGCGACTTCTACGCGGCGGTGTTGCACCAGTGGCCGCGCAGCGCGTGGCACAACTTCAATCCCGGCTTCGACGCGATCGAGGTCAACACCGGGCCCGAGGCCCAGGCCGGGTTCCAGGCGTGGCAGCAGGGACGCACCGGCTACCCGATCGTCGACGCGGGGATGCGCCAACTCGCCGAAACCGGCTTCATGCACAACCGGGTCCGGATGATCGTGGCCTCTTTTCTGGTCAAAGACCTGCACCTACCGTGGCAGTGGGGGGCACGCTGGTTCCTCGATCAACTCGTCGACGCCGACATCGCCAGCAATCAGCACGGCTGGCAGTGGGCCGCCGGCACCGGAACCGATGCCGCGCCGTACTTCCGGGTGTTCAACCCCATCACCCAGGGCGAGAAGTTCGACCCCGACGGCGACTATGTTCGCCGCTGGGTGCCCGAACTCGCCGACACGGCCGAGGTCCACAAGCTCAAGGCGGGGCGTCCCGGCGGCTATCCGGAGCCGATCGTGGATCACGGCGCCGAACGAGCCGAGGCACTGCGGCGGTACGGACTGATCCGCTGACCCGGGTATGCCAGAATGAAGGTCAAACCTGCAGATCCCCCAGACGACAGGAGCCGAAATGGCCAACAGCGAGGTGGAGCTTTACTCGGGCGTCGACACCGCTGACGTGCCCTCAGCGGAATGGGGTTGGAGCAAGATCACCTATCGCACCTGGTACGCGCTGGGCATCTTCGTGGTCGTATTCCTGCTCGCTATGACCCACGGCAACCATGTCGGCCGAGTGGAGGACTGGTTCCTTCTCGCCTTCGCGGGTGCGACCGCTTTAGTGATCCTCCGCGACTGGATCATGCGCCGTCGCGGCATGCTGCGCTGACCGACCGGCATGTCCGTCCGAATCAGCGGCCAACTGCCCGCAGGCGGCCGAAATTTCCCGTCCACGGGTATCCCGCACGGTGCATGAGACACCCTGAGCCAGGACCCGGCGGACGAAGTCGCGCTCGACCGGCTTCGGGCTGGCATCCCATTGACTGCCCGGAGTCGGATTGAGCGGAATCAGGTTGACATGCACCAGCGGACCCAACGCGCGGTGCAGGGTCGCGCCCAGCGCATCGGCTCGCCAGCCCTGATCGTTGACATCCCGGATGAGCGCGTATTCGATCGACACCCGGCGGCCGGTGACGTCGGCGTAGTAGCGAGCGGCGTCGAGAACCTCACTGATCCGCCAGCGGTTGTTCACCGGCACCAGGGAGTCACGCAGTTCGTCATCGGGGGTGTGCAACGAGACCGCCAGCGTGACACCGAGACGCTCATCGGCTAACCTGCGGATCGCCGGCGCCAAGCCCACCGTCGAGACCGTCACTGAGCGCGCGGAGATTCCGAAACCCGCCGGCGGTGCCGCGGTGATGCGCTCGACGGCGGCGACCACCCGGGCGTAGTTGGCCAGCGGCTCCCCCATCCCCATGAACACCACATTGGACAGCCGGTCTCCACCCGGTCTGTCATGAGGCGAGTTCCGCAGTGTCAGGGCGGCGGCCCGGACCTGTTCACAGATCTCAGCGGTGCTCAGGTTGCGGGTAAGTCCGCCCTGTCCGGTCGCACAGAAGGGACAGGCCATGCCACAGCCGGCCTGCGAGGAGATGCAGACGGTGTTGCGGTTCGGGTAACGCATCAGTACCGACTCGAAGGTCGCACCATCGTGGCCGCGCCACAACGTCTTTCGGGTATCCCCGGCATCGCACTCGACTTCGCGCACCACCGACAGCAGCGGCGGGAAAAGAGCGTCGGCGACCGTCTCGCGGACGTCGGCGGGTAGATCCGTCATCTCGCGAGGGTCGGCAAGTAGCCGACCGTAGTACTGGGCGGCGAGTTGTTTGGCACGGAACGCGGGCAGTCCGAGTTCGGCGACCGCGTCGGCACGGCCCTGCGCGTCCAGATCGGCGAGGTGTCGGGGCGGCAGACCACGGCGCGGCGACTCGAAGACCAGTTCCGGTTCCATGGCAGCCGCTCAGGCCAGCAACGTCAGGACGATCCAGGTGACGGCCGCGGACGGCAGTGCGCCATCGATGCGATCCATCAGGCCCCCGTGGCCGGGCAGCAGCGTGCCCATGTCCTTGATCCCGAGATCACGCTTGACCTGTGACTCGACCAGGTCCCCGAGGGTGGCGGTCAGCACCAGCAGGACGCCCATCGCCAGGCCTACCCAGACCGGCTTGTGCAGGAGAAACACCACCGCAAGCACCACCGCGGTGGTGCCGCAGATCAGCGAGCCTGCGAATCCTTCCCAGGATTTCTTCGGACTGATCGACGGGACCATGCGGTGCTTGCCGAACAACACACCGGCGGTGTAACCACCGATGTCGGAGAAGGCGACGCCGAGCATGAGGGCGAACACCCGCGCGGCACCGTCCGGTGGGTAGACCAGCAGAGCCCCGAACGCGCCGCACAGCGGAATCCACGCCGCGATGAAGACGGTGACCGAGACGTCGCGCAGGTAGTTGACCGGCTGTCCCTGCAGCCCCTGGCTCAGCAGTCGCCAGACCATGCAGACCAGCACCGTCGCCACGAACCCGCCGAGTGCCCCGGCCGGACCAAAGGGCCAGGTCAGCCAGATCATGGCCTGTCCGCCCAGAATCAGGGGTATCACCGGGATCGCGTAGCCGGCGCTGCGCAGTCGCCGGACGACCTCGTGGGTGGCCACCGGCATCGCCACGGCCAGCATCACCACCCACAGCAACGGGGCGAACACCAGGATGGCGATGGTGCCGAAACCCATGAGGCAGCTGACCGCGATCGCGGCCGGGAGATCGCGGCCGGCCCGTGAGGTCTTGGCCGGTTGGGCCGGTGCCTCGGGTTCGACGCTGCCGGAGTCGGTGTCTGCCATGGTCGCTCGCTGCGGGGTCCTCAGACCTCCAGCAATTCGCCTTCCTTGTGCTTCACCTGGTCGTCGATCTGCGAAATGTACTGAGCCGTGGACTTGTCGAGGTCCTTCTCCGCGCGGCCCACCTCATCCTCGCCGGCCTCACCGTCCTTGCGGATGCGATGCAGTTCCTCCATCGCCCGGCGGCGGATGTTGCGCACCGACACCTTCGCGTCCTCGCCCTTGCCCTTTGCCTGCTTGACCAGTTCGCGGCGGCGCTCTTCGGTCAGTTGCGGGACAGCCACCCGAATGATGTTGCCGTCATTCGTCGGATTGACACCCAGGTCGGAGTTGCGTATCGAGTCCTCGATCGGCTTGAGCTGAGCTGCTTCATACGGCTTGATGACGACCATCCGCGCCTCGGGCACGTTGATGCTGCAGATCTGCGTGATGGGGGTCGGCGTGCCGTAGTAGTCGATGACGATCCGGGAGAACATGCCGGGGTTGGCGCGCCCGGTGCGGATGGACGACAGGTCGTCGCGGGCGACCGCGACGGCCTTCTCCATCTTTTCTTCAGCGTCGAAGATGGCTTCTTCAATCATGGGGCGCTGCTCCTGCTCATCGCTGTGCTCCCGTCAGGTGGTGACGAGTGTTCCGATCCTCTCACCCGCAACCGCGCGAGCGATATTCCCGCTCGTCAGCAGATTGAACACCAGGATCGGCATTCCGTTGTCCATACACAGACTGAAGGCCGTGGCGTCGGCCACCTGCAGGCCGCGATCGATGACCTCGCGGTGGCTGATTTCAGTCAGCAGTTCGGCCTCCGGGTTGCGCCGCGGGTCGTCGGTGAACACTCCGTCGACCGCCTTGGCCATCAACACCACCTCGGCGCCGATCTCCAGGGCGCGTTGCGCGGCGGTGGTGTCAGTGGAGAAGTACGGCAGCCCCATACCGGCACCGAAGATCACGACGCGCCCTTTCTCCAGGTGCCGACGGGCCCGCAGTGGGATGTAGGGCTCGGCGACCTGGCCCATGGTGATGGCCGTCTGCACACGGGTGACAATGCCTTCCTTTTCCAGGAAGTCCTGTAGCGCAAGACTGTTCATCACGGTACCGAGCATGCCCATATAGTCCGAGCGGGTGCGTTCCATCCCGCGCTGCTGAAGCTGGGCGCCCCGGAAGAAGTTGCCGCCGCCGATCACCACGGCTACCTGAACACCACTGCGCACGACTTCGGCGATCTGACGGGCGACTTGAGCCACCACGTCGGGGTCCAGACCCACCGATCCGCCACCGAACATCTCCCCGCCGAGTTTGAGTAGAACCCGCGCATACCCGGGTTGCGGGTCAGCGTCGGCTCCGTTGGTGTCCGCCGACTCGCCCATCGAACTCCTTACCGTGCCCATCCTGGCCCATCCTGCCTCGTCGTGACGGCCCCGACTGTTGCAAGCCCATCGGCCCTAGACCGTCGCCGCAGCCTGGATCCGCGGCCACGGCTTGGCCGCTTCGAGTTCGAAAGCCAATTCCAACAATCGGCGCTCGCGGCCGAGTGCTGCACCGAACATCATGCCGATCGGCATTCCCGAGGCCGACTCCCCCAGCGGTAACGAGATCGCCGGTTCCCCGGTGGCGTTCTGCAGGGGTGTGAACGCCACCCAGTCCACTAGACGGCCGATCACCTGCTCGTAGTCTGCGGTGGGGTCTAGGTGACCGATGCGCGGGGTCTCCTCAGCCAACGTCGGCATCAGCAGGATGTCGTGGTCGGCGTACAACCGTTCGGTGACCTTGCGCAGCCGGCTCAGCCGGGTGATGGCCAGCGGCAGCCGGTGCAGATTGCGGGTCGCGTGCCGGTCCAGGCCGAGCGTCAGGTTGTCCAAGCGGCTGCGGTCGAAACTCGGCCCGAACGTGCGCTTTCCGGTCCGCACCAGCGTCATGGCCAGCGAGGCCCAGTAGATCAGGAAGTCATCGGCGAACGTGTCCGGGATCGGGTTGGTGTCGAGGTGGGTGACCCGGTGGCCGAGCTCCTCAAGCAGGGCTGCGGTCTGCAGAGTCTGATCGCGAACCTCCGGGCTGCAGTCCCGGTTCAGCGACCGGGTCACCACAGCCACCCGCAGCCGCTGGCTGCCCGCTCCGGTGACCGCACCGATCGGAGCCAGTGACCGGTTGCGCCAGATGCGTTCTCCCTCCCGGTAAAACGCCGCGGTATCGCGCACCGAACGGGTCAGCACGCCATCGTTGACCAGCCGCACCGGCATCTGGCGCGACATCTTGTCCAGCGGAAGACGGCCGCGCGAGGGCTTGAGACCAACCAGACCGTTGCATGCCGCCGGGATTCTGATCGAGCCGCCGCCGTCGTTGGCGTGGGCGATGGGCACGACACCGGCGGCGACGAACGCGCCCGATCCCGACGATGACGCGCCTGCGCTGTAGTCGGTATCCCACGGGTTGCGGACGGCACCGATGCGCGGATGCTCGGCGGATGCGCTGAAGCCGAATTCCGAGAGTTGCGTCTTGCCGAGCGGGATCAGACCGGTGGCGAGGTAAAACCGGGCAAAGTCACCGTGACCGGTTTGCGGCCGTGGATCCCAGGCGTCGGTGCCCTGCATGGTGGGCATGCCTTCGACGTCGACGTTGTCCTTGATGAACGTTGGAACGCCGTCGAAGTACCCGCCCTGGCGGGACGCGGTGGCAGCTTGAGTGCGGGCCTGGTCGAAGCGCGCATGGGCTAGTCCGTTGAGGACCGGATTCACCGCTTCAGCGCGGAGTATCGCGGCGTCGACCAACTCCGTCGCCGAGACCCGCCCGGTGCGCATTGCATCGACCAACGCGACGGCGTCGAGATCGCCGAGCGCGTCGTCGCCGAAGGCGTTGACATGCCTCATGATCGCCTCGCCGGGCCCGTCAGGCCTGACCGACCTCGAAGCGGACGAACCGGGTCACGGTCACGCCTGCCTCATCGAGCAGCGCCTTCACCGACTTCTTGTTGTCGGACACCGACGGCTGCTCGAGCAGCACGACATCCTTGTAGAAGCCGGTGATGCGGCCGTCGACGATCTTGGACAGCGCCGCCTCGGGCTTGCCCTCCGCCTTGGCGGTTTCCTCGGCGATGCGACGCTCGTTGACGACGAGATCCTCAGGCACGTCGGTGCGGGACAGGTAGCGGGCCTTGAGCGCGGCGATCTGTAGGGCCACCGCATGCGCGGCATCTCTACCCTTCGCGGCGTCACCGGACTCATACTCGACCAGCACGCCTACCGCAGGCGGCAGATCGGCGGCACGCTTGTGCAGGTAGGTCTCGACGTCGCCGTCAAAGTACTGCACCCGACGCAGCACCAGCTTCTCGCCGATTTTCGCCGACAACTCGGCGATGGTCTCCTCGACCGTCTTGTCGCCGACCTTCGCCGCGTTGAGGGCATCGACGTCGGCGGCCTTGGCAGCCAGGGCGGCATCGAGGACCTGCTCCGCGAGTTTCTGGAACTCGGCGTTCTTGGCGACGAAGTCCGTTTCGGAGTTGAGTTCGATCAGCGCGCCCCCCTTGGCGGCCACCAACCCCTCGGCGGTGG
>Ga0210003_1000183_pt1 | contig 55999 bp, 71 predicted proteins | sample LantaG_FD_182804 | JGI IMG/M metagenome (GOLD analysis project Ga0210003, IMG submission 182804) | Deep subsurface microbial communities from Baltic Sea to uncover new lineages of life (NeLLi) - Landsort_02402 metaG (SPAdes) (version 2) | ecosystem: Environmental > Aquatic > Marine > Oceanic >... | reverse complement strand
GCTAGAGGCCTTACCCAAATAATGAAAGGCACGTGGGAAGAATGTGTGAAGCGTATGGGTCATTCCGATTGGACTTGGGACGATGCTTTTGATCCTAAGAAGAATTTGGCAGTGGGAACCTACTACACTAACACGAGAATTCCCGAGATGTTAAAAACATATAAAATCCCAGATAATATAGAGACGAGAATAGCTGCGTATAATTGGGGAATAGGCAAGTTGAATAAGACTTATAAGAAGTATGATTCTAAATGGATAGAACATATTCCTACTGAGACGAAAGATTATATTTGGAAGTATAATGCGAGAACTATACGATAATTTGGTTGTTCTTAATGAGGATTATAAGAACTTTACCGGCTGGATATATCCTGATGGTTACGTTGAAGATTTTACTTCTTCAGGACACGTTGGTATTGCAACGGATTATTTTAGAAAGACATCAGACGAATACCGTGGCATAGATCCTCTTGTGGCTTTTTGGTTATATACTGCATTATTTGATTTGGTGAGAATACAGGTATTTGAAGACGCGTTAGAGACTGTAATGTCTTTTAATATATGTAACAGTTTAACTTCTTCCCAGTTGAAGGTTCTAAGAGAATATAGTCAGAATGTTGACGATGTACATTATGAATTAGCTAAGGTGGATGTTTCAAATATAGATGGTTTAATGAAGTTAGAGGATGAATCTTCTTTAATATTTGCAAAAGGTTCTTCTTGGCAAGAATTTATGGGCAATATAAGAAAGTATAAAATGGTAAAACCAGTTACAGAATCTACAATAGACTTTCCTCAGAAGTCTTTGGACCCTGCTATTTGGGATGAATCCAATGGTGTATATTCTTTGAAGCCTGAGGTAAAGGACCATATATATTCAACCTTGGCTTTATATAAACCAGTGGATTTGATGGACCTTGCAAAAGCAATACATATAACGGGTTCTATAGGAACGAATACTTATCAATCAGATGCTGATATAGATATTCATATTATACCTAAGGAGGGTATAGAAGATAGCATAGGAGATATGAATGCTTTTCAGAAAGAGGTGTTCAAGTGGTATAAGGCAAGTCGAGATGATTTAAACATCTATATAGGAGAGCATCCTGTAGAAGTCTATATCCAACTCGACGAAGAACAAGAGTTGCTCAGCGATGCTGTTTATAATATAACAACAGATGATTGGATTAAGGGACCTACAATTCACCCTGCTGATTACGACCCCTATGAAGAGTTTGGTAATATTCTAGATGATGTAAAAGCAGAGGCGAAGAATGCTGACTTGCTCTTTGGCGAATTGAAGAGGGATGTTATAGACTATGGTGTTATTAAAAAGGCAGTGAGTGGGATGAGCAAGGAGGAAAAGAACAATTTACTCACTCGTTCACAGGAGAAGTTGAAGGAAATAGAAGACGATATAAGTAAATTGATGTCTACAAAACAAGGTTGGATAGATATGCGGAAAGCTGCTTCGACTCCTACTTCTCCTCAACAAGCATTGGATGATATAGAGTTAGCTAAGAAATGGAAAGATAAAAATGCTCTATTCAAGTTTTTGGATAGGTATAATTATATGCGGTTGATTAAAGACTTGGAAGCAATGATGGAAGACGATAGTATTAATCCTGAGGAAGTTGAGATAATTCAAGGACTATTAGGTGGTTATTGATGTCTAACATGATACCAGATGAGACTGTGGAAGCCCTGAGAAAGATGGGCGATGTATCTGTAGATAATTATGGTATAGATTGTGATTTGTATATAATTAGCAATCCTGTTGCAGTAGATGCGTTAGATATATATGCTAAGCCTACTGATGCAACCTTTGAGCATTATACGACTAAGGTTTGGATAGAATGGACACCTAATATATATAGACTTCGTGCTCTAGGGATGCACGTGGAAGATGAGTTGCCTATTTTGGCTAGGTTTGCCAGGACTGCTAAGAACGATAGTGGTTCTAATAGTGCAGTAAATATATTGAAGGGTAGTTATATTAAAATAGGGATGAATTATGTTCCTGAAACATTTTCCTATGATGGGATAGAGGAGTTTAGTATAATAGATATTATGTTAGGGCATATTCACGATGCTGTAACGAACAAGCAATATATTATTGCTCCTCGTAGAGTGGAGATCTGAAAATTGCCAAGTGGCGTTTATATAAGAACAGAAGAAGCCAAGAAAAAAATGAGTCTATCTTCGAAAAGAGAAAATCTTTCTAAGGAGACCTTAAAGAAAATGCGTGAATCCCATTTGGGAAAAAGACATTCTGAAGAAGCCAAGAAAAAAATGAGTATTTCTCATATAGGAAACCAAAATGCTTTGGGATATCGTCACTCTGAGGAAGCTAAGAAAAAAATAAGTGAGTCTCATAAAGGTCGTAAAAGAAAACCTTTATCAAAAGAAACGAAAAGAAAAATGAGTATATCCCATATAGGACTTAAAAATAGTTTGGGGCATCGTCAATCTGAAGAAATCAAGAAAAAGAAGAGTAAAATAGCACTAAAGAATTGGCAAAACCCCGAATTTGCTAAAAGGATGATTAAATCTTTTGATATGAAACCAACTAAACCAGAACGGAGATTAAGAAACGGTTTGAATAAGATGTTTCCGGGTGAATACAAATACGTTGGAGATGGAAAGGTTTGGATAGTAGGTAAGAATCCTGATTTTATAAATGTAAATGGTCAGAAGAAGATTATAGAAATGTTTGGAAATTATTGGCATTCTAAAGAAAAAACAGGGAGAACAAAAGAACAAGAGGAAAATCAAAGAATAGCACATTTTGCAAGGTATGGATTTAAAACTTTGATTGTCTGGCAAGAAGAATTAAAAAATACACCTCAATTAAAAAAGAAGTTACGAGTTTTTCATAGGGAGATTTAGTGATGAGTATTATAAAAAATGTCTCGGCGAAAAATGTAGAGCTTAGGTTAGGCGGTGGTGGTAGTCGAACCCTTTCACCTAATAAGAGTGTAGAAAGAGGAGATGTTACTAATCTAAAAGATTTAGGAGAAAGAGTCAAGGTAACGGAGAATCTTACAGAAGTCATGACTGCTGTGGATAAGAGTGACCTTAGCGAGATTACGATAAAACGGGGCTCTGTTATCAATGGGTAATAGGGTATAGGTTTATGTGAGTTTGTCAGATGTCGTTAGGATTTGGTAGAAGAATCTAAGGCTTAGGTATGTTGATTGAACTATACAACAAAATAAGAGAACAGGACAGATTTAGTGATGTCTTTAAACCTATTTCTAGAGAAGAGAGAGATAAAAGAAATAGGGAGTATGCGGAGGAGGAAAAGAAAAGATTCGAGAAAAGAAAAGAGGAAATGGAGAAGAGGAAGAAGGAAAGAAGAGATGAAAAAGAGAGGGGAAGAGAGGAAATGGAGAAGAGGGAAAAGAAAAAATTAGAAGATTCTGATTATGGTTTTCTTTATACGGGAGATATAGAAGGGGAGATTACTTGGGGAGAGGATTTTGAACCAGACCCCGAAAAGCTTGCTGATGAATTAATAATGAGTATTGGTGGAAAAGATGCAAATATAGATTTAGAATGGGATATAGAAATAATAGATGTTCGATCAGAGAAGGATTTGGAAGATGAGGATGAAGAGTGTTTTGTTTGCTTATTTCTAGGAAATTTTACTATTCTTTCTTATAAGAAATTAGACGAAGTTACCGTAGCTAATATTTTTGGTACTCGTATATATGCAGAGTCTTCATTGGGTATGATGGAATTATCTGATGTTAAGATTATGGACTTGAAGGAAGTAAGAAAAGGTGAGTAAGACATGCTAAACGATTTATACAATCAAATAAGAGAAGAGAATAGATTTAGTGATGTCTTTAAACCTATATCTCGGGAAGAGATGACGAAGAGAGAGGAAGAAAGAAGAATAGAGACAGAGTTGAAGTTGAAGAAAAGATTAGAAGACGATTTTCTTTATATTAGTCGTATAGCAGGAGAGGTTAGTTGGACATATGATGAATATGAGGAAGCTGAAGGCCTTGCAGGCGTTTTAGAGATGACAATCAATGATGCTTTAGATGACGAAGGAGACAAGGTGATTTTAGATGTATCTACGTCTAATTTGCGGAAGACGATGGTATCTGACGAGGAGGCTGTTTGGAATTATAACACAACAGGAACATTTTCAGGTGTTGTATGTATTATATCTTATGAAGAGTTTGACGAAAGCGATGTGAAAAATACAATTATTAGTTATGTAGAGAGTGGAGAGGAGGATATGCATAAGGAAGGTGCATTAGAGATTAGCAACGTGCAAATTAGTGAGCTAGAAGAATTAGGCGAAGAGGATATATCTAGAGTGTCTCCTTTTTTTGTGGGGAGGTTATGAGGAATATTATGTTAGATGAATTATATGATATGGTAAAAGAAGGTGTTTCCTCTGCTAGGGCTAAATATGTAGATACTGGTAAGGTGCCTGAAGACGTCTTCGATATGTTTGTTAGGGGAGACCCTTCTCGAAAGAAGAAGTATGTAGAATGGATGGCCAGGGAGTATGCAAACGACCCTACCCGACCAGAACATACGGTAGATGATATAAGGTTATTCGACCAAGCAGTAATGCGTAAGAGAATAACAGGAGAAGGTGTAGATATTTATCAATATGCTAATCGTGAGGAATTAGAACAAGCTTTGAGTGTGATGGAACCTGGGGAGCGATTAAAGTCAAAGTCTTCTGGTAAGGGTCTAAAAAGTCAGATGATTGTTCACCGCGACGATGATGAATTTTTGATAGTTCAACCTTTGACTTATGAGGCTTCTCATGCTATTGCTGTGGCAGTAGATGCTGTATGTACCAAAGGAGAGCGTAAAGGAAAAATCTCTTGGTGTGTATCTTATGAGGGAGAAAGAGGTGTACTGCATTGGAAAGATTTTTATTATCAAAATAATATGTTCTATATTATTGTGCAAAAGGAGACAAGAATAAAATTTAATGTGCAAGTCGAGCCTAATGGAAAATCAACGGCTTGGGATGAAAATGATAAGCCTCATGATTTGGATTATATGAGGGAGAAATTTGGAATAGATAAGAGTGTTTTTTGATAATATGTTAAACGAACTATACAATAAAATAAAAGAACAAGACAGATTTAGTGACGTCTTCAAACCTATATCTAGAGAAGAAATGAAAAAAAGAGATAGGGAGAAGATTGAAGATAAATTAAAAGAAGGTAAATGTACATTAAATACAGATGGTAGTTATAGTTGCGAAGGAAATGTAGATATTAGTGATATGGGATTGACTAAGATTCCTGTTAGATTTAAGGAAGTTAAAGGGGGTTTTTATTGTTCTAATAATTTAGAAACTTTAGACGGAGCACCGGAGAAGGTAGGAGGGCATTTCTATTGTTATTATAATAAATTAGAAACCTTAGAAGGAGGTCCTAAGATAGTAGGAGGGCATTTTGGTTGTTCTAATAATAATTTAGAAACTTTAGAAGGAGCACCGGAGAAGGTAGGAGGGGATTTTAGTTGTTCTAATAATAAATTAGAGACTTTAGAAGGAGCACCAAAGAAGGTAGGAAGGAATTTTTATTGTTATTATAATAAATTAGAAACTTTAGAAGGAGCACCGGAGAGTGTAGGAGGGGGTTTTTATTTTAAGGGTAATCCTATAGCAGGTAAATTAGGAATAGGTGCGATACCAGGTTCAGATTTGGATAAGTATAGATAATGGCAGAAACATTCTTAAAGATAATTGATGAAGGGGTGCGAGCAGCTATTTGGTCTAAGTTCTATTCTATAATGGGCTTTACTGCGTTGGATGTGCTGCGGGAGAATATTGTTCTTTACCCTAAGCCAGTTGCTTTTAGAAAGATATCTGATATGAGAGAACGGACAAGAATGGACTTTATGAATCTTTGGAGAGAGTCAACTGTTCTTGACCGTAAACGATTGACAATGCCGGCTGCTCGTAGAGGAATCCTTGTTTCTTATACAGACAGTTTGGACGATAGTGGAGAGGTATCAGAGCATACCGGTGTTGTGAGAATAAAAGCTGTTCCTACAATCATGTCCTATAACCTATGGTTTTGGAGTTTGGATAGGGATAAGCTAAATAGTATAGCGGAAGAATGCTTGTTTTGGGAGCATAATACACCTTATGTTAGATTGTATTTTGATGAGACATATCCTGTTGATCTTAACGTAAGAATAACAGGAGAGATATTTGATGAGTCTCCTTTGGATGATTTGTACAAGCGGGGTACTTATTACGTTTCTAGGGTGCCCGTAGAAGTAGAAGGTTGGACATTTAGTGATGCTCAGATTAAGACTATCAAAACAATCTATCTTAAGGTTTACGACCGAGACGAAATAGAAGATGAGGATATAGAAGATTTTATTGACGAACCTAATGAAGATTTGTTATTGTGTAGTGATACAATAACAGAAGATGATTTGTAAATATAAGGAGTAATATCATGGGTAATTATATTTCAGCAGGTGTGTATAGTCAGGAAAAGGACTTGTCCACAATAGTTCCTGCGATAGCTACGAGCTCAGCGGCTATTGTAGGTTATTCAGTGAAAGGTCCAACTGATGCGACGTTGATAACCAATTCTCAACAATTTATTAGCAAGTACGGAGAGCCTGTGCTCAATAATTATTTCCATTATTCTGCATTGGCTTTCTTGGAAAATGGTAATATATTGTATTGCAAGCGTGTTATCAACGGAGCCTTATACGCAGGTATTAGTATTGTAAACGAAGATTCCAGTGATGATAATGCAGGGTTTGCAGTAGGACAGTCTGCAGCAGACTTCTACGATGATTCTACTGTTTCTGATGAGATATTTAGTATTTTTGCTGAGAATCAGGGGCTTTGGGGAAATAATATTAAGATTATAATAAAGGATGTAAATAATCTTTATTATGATGAAGATGATGAACATGCTTGCGAGGTAGCAGACCAATATACATTTGTAATAGAAGTCTATTATCCTGATAACGATGGTAATTATAGTTTAGTAGAGTCTTGGAAGGTGTCGCGTAAGACTAAGACTGACGGATATAATAAGCAGGTGTATCTTGAAGATGTAATTAACGGTTATAGTAGCTACATTCGTGTCGCAGATAATACAGATGTTGCTGATACTGTGCTGCCTAAAGAAAATGCATCTACCTACATACAAGCTACTGGAGGTGTAAATGGGAGTGAAGCTACTGCTTCTCAAATAGCAGCAGCTTGGAGTGATTTTGAAAATCCAAGTGATATAGATGTAAGGATACTGATTGCCGGTGGATATACTACTGCGACGGTAGCCAGTGCAATAGTAGCAATAGCAGAAGCGAGAAAAGATTGTATTGCTGTCTTGGACACCTCTTATTCTAATTTGGCTTCTGCTCAAACAATTACAGATTGGAGACGAGACGATTTAAACATCAACTCAAGTTATGCTGCTTTGTATGCTCCTTGGGTCAAGATAAATGACCCTTACAATGATAAGGTAGTTACGGTGCCTCCATCAGGATTTGTTGCTTCTCAGTATGCTTATAACGACAGCGTAGAAGAGGCTTGGTGGGCACCTGCAGGATTTAATCGCGGGTTGCTTAATGTGTTGGCTTTGTCTGATATCTTTACAAAAGGCGAAAGAGATACGCTGTATAAATATCAGGTTAATCCATTGCAAACATTTAGAGGACAAGGGAATGTTATTTGGGGCCAAAAGACTTTACAGGTTAAACCATCTGCTTTGGATAGAGTGAATGTTCGACGATTGCTTATTGTGTTGGAAAAAGAAGTGTCTACTTCACTGCAGACATTTTTGTTTGAGCCTAATAGTGAGTTGACAAGATTTAGAATAACAGCAATGCTAGATGAGTATATGGATAATTTGTCTGCTAAGGGAGCCTTTCAAACTGAGTTAGGAGATAAAGGATACCTTAATGTTTGTAGTACGACAAATAACACTCCTGCTGTGATAGACAGAAATGAATTGCATGTAGATATATTTGTTAAACCTATAAGATCAGCTGAGTTTATACAGTTGCAGACTATTATTACGACAACAGGTGTGTCATTTAACGAACTTATAACGAAGGGTGTACTTTTTTAATCTATTAGTAAATTGAATAGTAAGGAGTTTTATTATGAGTACTATGTCATCTGAAGGATTAAGACGAAATCTGTCTAATCTTATGCGTGATTATTTGTGGGAGGTAATTATCCCCTTACCGGTGGGAGGAGGAGATTCTAATACGTTGAATCTTCGGTGCACGTCTGCTAACATACCTGGTAGATCTGTGGGTTCTATTTTAATTCCTTATAAGCAGAGTGCAGGTATTAAATATCCAGGGAAACTAACCTATAGTCATACGTGGGATTGTGCTTTTATAGAAGGCGAAGATGCTGCTATATTTTCGGATCTTTATGCTTGGCTCCAACGACTTGTAGATGATTATGATAACACTGGAGACGACGATATAAATGTCAAGACCGATATATATCTTAAGATGGTGTCACGAGATAATTCAAATACATTGACTATACGATTGGTTGGATGCTACCCTGAATCTATAGCAGATATTGCTTTGGCTTACGATTCAGAAGGTAATGTGGTTCTTCCTGTTACTTGGAGCTTTGACCACTGGGAGAAGTATTAAAGTATGCGGTGCATGAAAGATACATCTATTGTTGATAGAATTTTTGGAGGAAAAAAGAGGGTTTCAGATGTAGGACTTACCGTGGCTAGGTATGCACTCAAGGACGATGTTTCTGAAGTTGCCAAGTATAAACGATTTTTTGATATAGGCACCAAGGCTTATAAATTTCTTTCAGGACCTCCGGGGGTTCAAACCGGAAGTTTGCAAAGGACATATAATTGGGAAGTGCGTATGCCTTTTGAGATGGGAGGGGTCGATGGTTTGGATATATCGACTCTTTGTCAAGAGGTTAGGTTTGGAGATTATACCATAGGAGATTTATCCCAGTTACGATATGGTCCTTACCAAGCATTCTTTCCAGGTAAATTAAGTATTAGCACAGTAACTTTGGTATTTGTCAAACCTTTGAAAGATTGTGTTAGCAGCTTTTTTTATGGTTGGCGAAATATGGTGATAAGCCCTGCAGGTTATTATTCTCCAAAGAATCATTATGCTATGTCTATGTATGTCAGTCTTTTAGATCGAGGGGGAATACAGGTTAAAGAGTTCAAGTTAGCTAAAGTATTCCCGAAGTCTTTACCTACATATGATTTGAAATATGCAGACGAAGACATTGTAAGACTTTCCATAGAACTGAGTGTAGATAGAATAGAATAGACTTTTTTATTATGTATTTGACAAAAGTGAAAAAAGGTACTATAATTATAATGAATAGAATAAAGGGTGGCGGCATAGGTCTCTTTTCTGGTGGAAAGAAACTTGTGTCGTTGCCTATATCCTCCAGAAAAGAGGTTTCCACACATGGAGCTTTATCCTATAAAAAGCTCTATACTGAGCGTCCTAGCACCGACGAACGGTGCATCCGAACTTCAGATGTTCGGGCATCTAATACAGATGTGTCCTGTAGGGCAGGTATCAAGTTCACTCCTATCTCATTTATTTATAATCCAGGCTCTGAGCAGAAATTCTCTCAACCTGGGCAGGACAGGATAGAGTCTTTTTGATACGTTTGCTGGTGGAATCGTAGAGAACTGTATGTGTTTTTTGGTTTTTAGAAAAATCTGAATTTATTTTTTTATTCTGTTTTCTCTGCTAAATCAAGATAATTAAATAGCACGTACAGTCCTGTATAAAGTAGAGATGAGAAAGAATATAGGGTTTTTGGAGATGAGAATAGAAGAAATGCTATAGAGATAATAGAATGAAAAAAGTCTTCATATTATGAACAAAAAGGACGATAATAAGATATGGAGTTTAATGATACCAAGCTGAGGAGAGTAGAGATATGGAGATTGTAGCGGGTATTTTGTTGTTTATTGTAATTCCTTTTATACTGTTGGCAGGATGGATTCACCCCATTGTGGGTATTGTGGCATTTTCTTTGAGTGTTTATGGAGTGGTTAGTTTGGTGAAATGGTTGATAAATGAATACTAATTTTTTGAATTGAGGAGAGTAGAGATATGGATATGGCTTTTGGGGTATTTTTGTTATTTATGACAATCGTTGGTCCTATTGTGGCTTTTTTAATATTAGGAGGGCTGGGGTATGGTTTGGGGTATGTTTTGGTAAAAACTTTTCAAGGAATAGTTCGTTGGCTTACATATATGAATGATTAAGGAGAGTAGTTATGTCAGAGTTTGTACAGGTTAATTTACCGTCTGGGTGTAAATTATACGAAGGAATTAAACCCGAAGATGTTCAATTAAGACCTCTTTTAGGAAAGGAGGAAGAAATACTCGCTCAATTGTCTGCGGAGAACTTTGAACGAAAACTTCCTGCTGTTCTTAAAGAGGTGGTAAGAGGTGTGGAAATAGAGCAGTTGACTTCAGGAGATCACTTATTTATATTGATATGGGAAGTCATCAATTCTTATTCTAATCTAACTGCTGTAGAAAACACCTGTGAATTTTGCGGTAGTAATATTGTAGCAGATATAGATTTGGGCGAATTGGAAATTATAGACTTGCCGGAAGATTACAATGAGCCTTATGAAGTAGCCTTATCTTCAGGGAATAAGATAAAACTTAGATTGCTACGGGTGCAGGATGAAATAGACATTATTAATTTTACCAAGAATTCTACTGGTTCATCTTGGCTCTATAGGTATGCAGCAAGTATCGTAGATCCCGAATTGGATGCAATGAAACGAATGCTGTTTTTATCCAATCTTCCTGCTATCGATGTGGCAAAGGTAAGAGCATTTCATGAACGGTTTTATCACGGACCTCAGTTAGAAGCACCTTATATTTGTTCTAAATGCGGGAAGGAGGGTGAGATTTCCTTACCCTTTTGCCTCTTGGACATTCTTGTTCCACAAGGTCCGGCCCTTGCAAGAATTATGGGAGATACAATTTGAGTTGACTTATAATACATCTATGTCGTTGGAAGATGTACTCAATAGTTCTATTTGTAAGATAAATTGGATGTATTCTAAGTTGGTAGAAAGAAAAAAGAAAGAGCATGAGTCATACAACTCTTTATATAAGAAGAAATAAATGGAAGAATATAAATGGCAAAAAAGGTATTTGAAGGAAGGTATGAGAGCGTTAGACAATCTAACGATAAATGACCTGCTAAATGTTAAGGCATTGTACAAGACAGTTCATTTGCCTTTTGTCGAACAATTAGAGCAATCTTTTCCTTCCAACACAGATGCAGGAAAACTTCTAGGGGAGTTAAAGAAAAATCTTTTAATTGTCATAGGGTTGATAGGAAGGGTTGCGTCAAGTGCTGGTCGGCGGGCTAAAAAAGAAGAGTTAGATAAGCTATTCTCAGCTATGGAGAGAATAAATCCACAAATAAACCAACTCAGTGAATTAGCAGATGATTATGCAGACTTGCGAGAAAGGATGGTAAAAGCTCAAGAAAGTCTAGATACGACTACAGAAGATCTTAAATCAGCACATGAAACGGTCTCTGGATATCTTAAGGGTGTTAGAACTAAAAAGGGACCAGGGCATAGGGGATGGATGAGAGCTTTGGGGGCTCCTTTTTGGCAGATAGGTGTGTCTACTGCTAAGCGAGCATATTATAGATCATTAGGATATGGCACCACAACAGCACTTGCAGGAGTTGGTGCTACTTTTGGGGGAATTGTCCGCGGAATCTCAGAGGGTTCTCGTATTCGAAAGAGGACCTTATTTGAAGAAGCTCTTCCTGGTTATGGTGTGGGTAGGGGAGAGGTAGGTTTGGGAGTACCTCCTGCGGCGACTCTTGCAACCATTCCTCCTGCTGCGGCTCCTATTACAGGTCTTCCTGGAATACAGACTCCAGTTGCTCGTGGAGGGGCTTATGGTAAGAGGGATTTAAGATATGAAGCAATGCCTATGTGGTATTTTTTCCATCATCTAGCACACAAAGCTAAATGGACGAGAGATGTTCTTAGATTATTAAAGGGAAAGACTATAGGAGGTGTGGAGGGTACAGAGGTAACTATGGGGTTAGGAGGAAAAGCTCTTGAATCGTTGGAAAGTTTGGGAGGGGCTGTATTGGTATGGATTGGGATTAAAACGACTCTTGGGAAGATAAGTGGATTGTTAGGGAAAGGAGGGCCTATTGTTGGTGTTTTGGGGAAAGGAGTGGCTATATCGCTTGCTGCTGGTCTTGGTTGGAAGTTGGGTAGTTGGATAGACAAGCATACAGACCTTAGTACGATACTGGCTAATGCCTTTAAAAATGTTTTTTTAGGGAAGACAGAGACAGGTTTCTTACCAGAGGAAGCTATATTAAGTGAAGAAGAAGCGTATAAGGCTAGAGCAATACGTTTGGCAGGGGAAAGACATCCAGGGGCGGTTAAGAAATGGGAGAAGAGGCCTGCTTGGACATTTGTTCCCGGAGGAAGAGAGCGTCCTGAGACCGTTGGTGGGGAAGATTCGTTTCTTGAAGTGAGAAAAGGCTCTGTCGTACTTCCTACTGGTGAAATTGTACCTATATCTCAAATTCCAACCTTTGATATGATAAAGGATATAGAACGTCTAATGGAAAAACCTAGTCAGGAATTGTCTAAGATAAGAGAGGAACTTATGAAATCTCGTAATATAGCAGTACCGACAACACCTCAAGAATATTTCTTTAAGGGTCTTGATGATATATTAAGAATAGAGGTAAGTTCAGGTTTGGCAGTGGGAACCGAATAGGAGAAATTATGAGCATAAAAGCACCTTATGAAGTCGATCATTACTCCTTAGAAATGGCCCCTCCTATGATCGTATTAGGATATAAGGGAGATCGTGTAGGAAATCCTTACATTGTAACTATTCGTAGTCATGATAGAAGTTATGAGAATATATTGATTGTAAAAGCTGTAATGCAAGAGGACATACAGATGAGGGTTAGCAGTCGTTGGGAGCCTGTTGGTCGAAGTTCTTTCTTTGGAGGAAAGGTGGAAGCTGCTATTCAGGAAGTTTGGGGAGCTTCTACTGTTTTTGCTTGGGGATCTAGAAGATTATGGCAGGGTACTTCTCCTATAACAATCAATTTGAATCTAAAATTTGAAGCAGAAGATGATGAGATAGAAGAAGTGGTAAAACCTACACTGGCTCTTCAACAGTTGGTTCTTCCTGGTAGAGGGGTTCTTTTTGAGGGAGGTAATTGGTTGAGCAAATTAGTGGTTAAAGGATTTGGGACGGGTGATAAATTATATAAGATGTATCCGCCAGGGCCCAGTCCGTTTAATCTTGGTGGGAGAGAGATTATCACAATCAAAATAGGAAACTTTTTGACATTTGAAAGTGTGGTGGTAAAAGAAGCTGCTGTGAGATATGCACCTAAATTTACGACTAGAGGTAAACCTATTAGTTCTTCTATCGATCTTCAATTTGAGACATACCAAATTGTTACAAAAGACGAGTTGTATAGTATTTATAATAATGTCTTTCGAAGGAAGAGGGTAAAAAAAGAGGAGGCAAAAGTAGAACCGTCTAGTCGTGTTTCTAAGGATTGGGAGTCTAAAATGGGAGAATATATAGAGGGCCCTCGTTCGGCATATTAGAATTATGAATAGAACCAAATTTTTTAAGAAAGTAAAGGTAGACGGAACTGCTGAGTTAGATTTTTTAGACAATAATCTAACCAAACTCAGTATAACACGAACCCCCAGTTACTATCGATTGAATTCTATTGATAGAAAAAGACCGGATATTATTAGCTACAAGAATTATAATACTGTAAACTACTGGTGGATAATTTGCTTGGTAAGTGGAATAGAAGACCCGTTTTTTGATTTGACTATAGGAAGAATAGTAACCATAGTCAACCTTTTGGATGTTTATGATTTTTATAGGACATATATGTATAGATAATGGCTGTAGAACTTAGAGATAGTTATGTATTGCGAATTGTATTTGGAGACGATACAGAAGTAGTTCATTCTCCAGATATACTCTTAGGTTGTACGATAACCTCGGATCTAGATTATTTTGTTCCTATATTAGATCTCACCTTGAAGAGCGAACACGGTTTGGTTCATCAGTCTATACCTCCTGATAGACGATTAAATGATATTAGATTGGAAATGGCAAGGGACCTTTCTGCTTCAGAATATAATACCTATGATTTTGAATTGTACAGAAGTTTTCCTGATGATAATGCATATAGAGTTACTGGTTATCTAAAGGTAGATAATTTATTTTCTCCGTTGAAGTCTCGGGGGTTTAACGGTTCAGTAAAGACTATTTTGGAAGATATTGCTAATGATGAGTTCAATGTAGATAGCACAGAGGTGTCGCCTACTCTAGAAGAAATTAGAAAAACATTGATACAACCTGCTTGGTCTAATATCGATTTGTTGAGATATTTGAAGAGAAATATCAAGGGATTTCTACTCTGGGAGTTTTATTATTCTTGCTTCATAGAAAGGAATCTTGGAAAGTCTGTTTTTGTATTTAGGTCCTTGCACGACTTTGTCATGGAAGAAACCAAGTACACCTTTGTACATGGAGACGTCCCAATAAAAAATGTAGAGCCTATTTTGGATTATAAAATTTATAATAATATGCAGGTGCTAGGGATGTTTGGAGGAAAGTCGCAGAACTATGGATATTTTGATTATGACAATGATGGGTATGTCAATGATTCTTCGATAAGTATAGACGCATATCCATCATTGAGCCAATACTTTTTATTAGAAGATAAGGATATCCAAGGAGAAGTAGACGATACAGCATTTTATACATTAGGACGGGGTAATAGTTTTTCCTCTGATTTCAAAGGGAGGGTAGGAAGAGAGTATTATGAAAGGACGACTAATCTGGTCCAATTGTGGATAACATCTAGAGGACTACCAGGGGCTCAACCAGGAGATATTGTTCTAGTTTTTTTTCCACAAAGTATAAATGAAAGTAGTGTGACGGGGATGCCTTACAATGGCTATTGGATGATTAAAAGAGTTATTCATGCCTTTGGTGGAGAGTTCCTAACGAGATTATTATTGATTCGTTCTGGTGTCGATACGGATGCAAGAAACACTCTGTACGCCGCTGCTAATTTTGTTAAGAGAAATGCTCAGGATGTTCCAGCGAAAGGGGCACCTATTCAATCGTTAGGAGAGTCCAGTGTGGGTAGGGTTATAGGAGATACAGATGGGATAGATATCCCAGGTTTGACATGATTATAATTTAAATGATTTTTTATTCTCCTCCTCCTAGTAGCTTGCGGGTTGATAGATGTAGGCTCGCAAGCTACGTTTTGAGATTATGTTATGATAAGTTTTAACAAAACCAGTTTGAAGTATCACGGCATATACCGTGGATTGGTTATGGATAATGAAGATCCATTGAAACAGGGCCGGATACGAGTAAAAGTCTATCCTATGTTTGACGGTATAGATACTGAATATCTACCTTGGGCAGTTCCTGCAATGCCTTTATTTGATGGGGCTGGAGATGGGTTTGGAGCTTTGGCTATACCTAAAGAAGGCTCATTTGTATTTGTATTTTTCGAGGCTGGGGATGTTTACCAGCCTGTATATTTTGCAGAAGCTCAAACAAAGACTTATGGTATTCCTTCCGGAGTATCTACAAATTATCCAAATAGGAAGGTTTGGAAGACTGAGAACGGTATAGAAATAACCATAGATGATACAAATGGTTCTGAATTAGTGCTTGTAGAACATCCTAGTGGATCGTATATTAGAATGAGCTCTTCAGGAGAGATAATAATTAGTGGTGGTTCTGTAAGTATTAATCCATAAGGATTAGTAAAGAGGAAATTATGACAAAGAGTGTAGCATGTGTTGGAGATGTTGGAAAACATGGTTCTTCTCATCCTGGAACCATAACGGGTTCAGGACAGGACGGCTCGGTAAAGGCTGAAGGGGTAGAGATAGCTGTTGTGGGAGCTTCTTATCATTGTAGTGAACACGGTAGTAAAATTGTTAGTACTGCTGTTACAACAAAGAGTTTCATTAATGGTAAATTGATAATTACAGAAGGAGCCAGGACCTCTTGTGGAGCTACAATTTTGGCAACAGGACGCTCGGTCTCGGCGGAATAAATTATGCAAAGACAAAAGCATGTAGAAGGTATATATAGAACTGTGGGAGAGGTGTGGAGCGATTTGCACCACGAGCTAATACCCGATAAAGAGGGTGGTATAAAGAAGGTGATAAATGTAGAGGCTGTTCGGACTTCTATAGATAATATACTTAGAACGTATCCAATGGAAAGGGTGATGAGACCTGGTTTTGCTTCTCATATACAACGATTGGTATTCAATCCCTTATCGGAGGATTTAGAAGATTTAATTAGGGAAGAATGTATGACAAAGATAACTCGTTATGATGATAGAGTTATAGTTAATGGAATAGATATAACAAGAATGCCGGAACGGCATCAGGTAAATATTACGGTATCTTTTTCTATTAGAGGATATGACCAAATATTTCAGCATAATTCAGTATTCGCCTCAGGAGTGCAATAATGGCTACCAATTTGCTTAATTATACAGATTACGATTTTGATAATCTTGTATCGCAGTTACAAGATAGACTTAAATTAAGGGATGCATGGAAAGATGCTTACGTTTCTTCTACGGGAGAGATGCTTATCGAATTTTACGCATTCGTGGCTAATCTTGTTCTTTATTATTTAGAGAGAAGAGCGGAAGAATGCTATCTAGACACAGCACAAAATTATTCTAGTGTTGTCAATTTAGTCAAACTCATAAATTATTCAGTCAAGAGAAAGACGTCTGCTACAGGCACACTAAGATTTACTATAGCAACGAAGTCTTCTGTTAGTGTGGGTATCCCTATAGGTGTGATATGTTCTTCGTCGGATGGGACAGAATACTTTGTGGGTGAAAAGAGTACTGATCCGGAAAGACCCGGTGTGATTAGAGGAGGAGGGGCTATTGCTGTAGGTGATACAAGTGTAGACCTCAAAGCAATACAAGGAAAGATGGTTGTAAAAGAAATCACGTCTAATGGTGCTGCTAATCAGGTATATTTTATTTCTGATACAGATACGGAAAACGACATATTCCAGGTAGAAATAGACGAGATAAGAGATGTTGATAATCCTGAGGGGAATTGGGATGAATGGGAGAAGGTATCGTCTTTTATTGCTTCTGAGACCGACGACGAACACTTTACATTGATACAGGAGTTAGATAATTCTTTAACCTTACGATTTGGCAACGGAACGCAGGGTAAGGCCCCTCCTCTTAATTCCAAGATAAGGATAACCTATGTTAAGACTGTAGGAGAGAAAGGTAATATATTCCTACCCGATAAGATAACAACGATAGAATCTACTATATTCGATGCTAATACAGATGTGGTTACTAATATATCTGTAACCAATCCAGAAGACGATTCGGATAGTGATGATACTACTATTTTTGGGTTTGAAGGCGGCGATTCCGAAGAGAGTATAGAAGAAATTAAATCAGAAGCTCCTAGAGTCTTTGCTACAGGAGATAGAGCAGTAACAAGAAATGATTTTATAGCTATCTTAGAAAATATGAGCGATGTAGCTAATGCTAATGTTTGGGGAGAAAATGAAGAGTCTCCTCCTAACTATGATTTGTTCAATACTGTTAGATTATGTATCTTAAGGAAGAGTTGGGAAGGCTTGACTACAACAAGGGAGGGAGAAATAGCTACTGCTCTATATAATCAATCTGTTATCACAGTCAAATATGAGTTTATAGACCCTGTAATTTTGGATATCGTTCCAGTATTAGAGGTAGTGGTTAACCAAGGAGAATCCCTAACAGAAACCCAAGCTAATATCATTGCAGCTTTATTGGCTAGATTTCAGTTAGGAACTACCACAAAATTAGGAACACCTAAGTATCATTCTAATTTGGTAGATGTTGTGGATAGTTTGTCTGCAGTAAAATATCATCACATGACACTAGAAATAAGACAGGAAATAGATGGTTCCGGTACCAGTTACAGCGATACATTAGAGGCAACAGAGGTATTAGAAGAGTCTGTCAAGGTTTATGTAGGAGATACTCAGGTTGGTATAGATGACGGCTCCGAAGCATTTACTGTGTTGGAAGCTGCATATAATTTTACAGGAACAATTAATTATACCACTGGAGTTATAACTTTGAGCTTTGATTCTACACCATCGGATACCGTTTATGTTCGTTATCAACAGGACGAAGATGGAGATATAATAGTATCTAATCGGCAGGTTTGTCGGATGTATAATAGTACGGTAGATATGACTTCTATTGCATTAGATAGTTAAGAAAATGGAGATTATAATGGGCAAACATAAATTTTTTGAAGGCATTTGGAATATCAAGCAAATACGTAAAGGGAAGGTGCTTTGGGAGATAACAAAGCGAAATGCTCTTGTGAACGAAGGGGAGATGATAGTACTGGATGCCTTTTTTAGAGGGAGCAATGTTCCTACTTCTTTCTATATAGGATTTTGCTATGGGGAGATAAACGAAGACTCACAATTGGTTCATATTCCAAACGAACCAGATAGTGGTGTTAATGGATATGCTAGAGCAGAGTTACCCAGGAGTGAAGTCAGTTTTCCTACCTTGGAATTGAACGAGGGGGACTATCAAATAACATCGAAGGAAATGACTATAACAGCTTCGGGAGGTTTGATAGGACCTTTGAATAAGGCTTTTATGGCTACATCAGCGACAGATGTAGGTTATTTATTGAGTTTTCTTTCTCTACCCACCACGATTACTATACAAGATGGGGAAGATTTGACGTTTTCTATAAAGATTAAGGCTATGTGATATGCGTATAGAGTTCGATATAATATTGAGTAAGAAATACGACCTAGACTTGCTCCAATATATTCCTGAGAAGTTTAGAGATTCTCCTATTCTTGTTCAGCTTGTAGAGGAACTCAGCCTGCTTGTAGGTGGTTGGTTACAGGACATAGAAGACCTTAATCTTATTGTAGATCCTTACAAGGTTAGGGAGGAGTATCTTAAACATCTAGCAACCTTGGTCGATGTCAAATTGTTGGATACAGATGCAAGAACTGAGGTAGAATCCCGCCGAGAAATAACCAATGCTGTTGATTGGTATAAAATGAAGGGAACCTACCAAGCAATGAATATTGTGGCTGGTATTATAGGAAAGACAATAGATATTTATGACCTTTATACAGATGACTACGAAACTTTTGTTCCAAAAGAATGGTTTGTTGGAGGTGAGGATGAGAATCCCCCTGGTCTAGATTCTACATATTATAAGAGTCCTCATTTTGGTTTCAATGTATCGTTAGATGTTGTGTATGAAGGCGAAGATTCTACCGATTATCCTTATCTTTGGTCCGATTCTCAAAATGAAGATATATTTGATTATATAGAAAGGATAAGGCCTGCTCATACAGTTCCGACGAGAATTATTCAGTTGAGTTTGATAATAAATGGTACTACATTATTGTCTACTTCGTTGCTAGATTCTGGACAAGAGGGAGGTGGAATTACTCAAAATGTCGAATCGGGTTGGGTTACTTGGAGATTGCGTGATCCTACTACGACTATCATATACTTTGATTCTCGTGCAGATGAGGGAGGGGCTGATATTTACTTTGATGATCCAGCAGAGACATGGTATTTTGATCAAGGTGTGGGAACAGAGCAATTTGATATAGATACATGGAAGTTAGGAACAGGTAATAAATGCTATACATTGGCCGAGAGATTAGAAATAGCAGAAGCATCTTTGAATACTGTAGGGTGGGACTTAGAAAATATAGTTGAGACTGGAACTGATATAACTGTGGATACGACAAGCTATGCTTCTGGAGTTCTATACACTATTAGGATACCGGCTGCTACCGTATTATCAGGAGTGACAGAATTAGCTTTGTATGAAGGGTCGGCTATAACCTATGTAGCCCTATTCCCAGAGATTTATAAGGATACTGGATTGGAATTGTGGATATATGTATATGTTAGCACAGATTAATTTATTATATATAAGGAGAGTTTATTATGGCAAGCAATGTAGGTTCTCAAACCGTAACCATAAAATATTATGATAGGGTAGATTCTACTGTCGTAAATAAGCGGTTCAAGGATATTCGTTTAACAGGAATATACAAAGGAGGTTGGCTATCGCGGTCCGGTTCTAATATAACCGTGTCTCCTCTCGTATGTGAAATAAAACATTCGACAGATGGAAGTCACCAAGTTCGTGTAGAAACTGCGGTTGCTTACACCATTTCTTCTGTAACATTGAATCATTATATTGTAGCAAGGTGGACATATACAGGTAGTGCAACTGCAGATTATATGGAGTTGAAGAGTGTAGCTACTCCGCTTGATAATGATTTGATATTGGGGAGATATACTGCTGGTGGTATAGATTACAATACGAGAAGTACACCTAATACGATGGACCTGTACTTAAAAGTGGTAGAAGATAATAGAGGAACCAGTACGAAGGTATTTATTAGAAGAGGTGTAGTGCAATCTCCCTCTACTATTTATACCATATACGACCAACAGATAGAATTGAGTGCTTATTCTGGTAGTACTGTTTATATTTATATAGATACCTATACCGGGGTTGTAGGAATAACAACCAGTACGGCCTTTGATGGGAAGTTAGTGATAGCATCCGTAGCAGCAAGTGCAGATATATCGACAGACGATATAACAGACCTTCGTCCGTTTATCAATATGGACCATCATCAAACACAATTTGCTTCCGGTTCGGCAGCAGGGGGTGAAGTAGATAAAACTGTTGTTCTTCCTTTCACTCCTATATATGTTCATGTATGGAATAATACCCAAACTCATGGCGATCAATTTTGGTATTATAATCAAGTAGATAAAATAGCGGAGCATGATCCTCCACAGCCTTTCAATAAATCAGGTGTTAGTGGTAATACAATAACCGGTGATCGTTCTTTTACTGTGAATACTGCAACCAAAACAATAACATTTCCTGGTAATCAAGATCGTGGTAATGAAACGAATGCTACTTTCTATTACATTGCCTACGGCGGTGGATATAATATAGATCCCTCGTAATAAATCATGACAGATATAGAATTGATAATGGAAGAAGAGATAGAGTACACTATTACTCCTGTAACTACCACGACAACCACGACTACGACTACGACTACTACGACAACGACGACTACAACGACAACCACGACTACGACTACCACGACTACAACCACTACCACAACCACTACCACAACTACGACAACGACGACTACGACTACCACGACAACAACCACTACGACTACAACCACTACAACCACTACAACCACTACAACGACTACGACAACAACGACCACAACAACGACCACAACTACGACAACAACGACCACAACTACGACCACAACTACGACTACGACTACGACTACGACTACGACTACGACTACGACTCAGTATGGGACTTTGTCTTTTAGTTCTTCGCCCCAAACTGAGGAAGATTGTATAAGTAATTGTACGGGTGATAAATGCCTGTCGCCTGAAGAATTTGTTTGGATATGGTATGAACCGGATACACCTAATTATTATACTTGGGAAGATCAAGGTACTTATGGAATTTGTACGTGCTACTATAGGATGAAATCACCTTTAGAAGTTTGTACACCTTAAATTATGAATATTATAGAATTAAAGGAATGTCAAAAGCCAACAGACGAAGAGGATATTTTTGCTTGTTTGGAAATATTCAAAGAAGCAAATAAAACCTATCCTTTGCCAGAAAGTTCGTGTTTGGTAAAAAGTAGTACTTGTGAAAGTTGTACAGAGAAAAAAATTAAGGTATATTCAAATCTTCTTATTGATAAACATAAAGTAGAGTTAGGATTATTATCCCCAAAGAACAGTAGAGCACACAAGATTTTGAAGCATACCGTAAGACGAGATTATGACAATTCGATGTTTTCGGAATTACAGAAATTGGAAAAGGTAAATATAGATTTACCAAAGGCACAATCGTTGACAATTGGTTGTATTATTCATTCATTTAACAATAGAAAGAACATAGACCAACTCTATAATGGTTTACAAGATATAGATTTTGATGAGATCATTATTTGTGAGGATGGATCTTCGGACGGATCTAAGGAAAAATGGGAAGAATACTCCCAAAAAGACAAGAGAATTAAAATCAGGTATAGTCGTAATATCCACGAACTGAGGTGTTTTGATTTTGCTATAAGAGAAGCCTCTTCTGATGTGTGTTGCTTATTCCAAGGGGATGATATTATTCCAGACGATAAAGGAATATGGTTCGAACAAGGAAAAGAATTGCTAGAAGTACTACCTATTCTTGTGGTTTTGGGTGGGATGGCTTCTATAAATATTCATAAGGTTGTTTGTCCAGAGAGGTTTATAAGGGAAGACCGTTTTGCTAGAGGTTCTTTAGAGGTAAGTAGCTTGACGGTTAATAAAATACCTTTTACTTATATCATGGCAGCAATTGTAGGGCCTTATTTTGTAAGAAGATCTTCTTACATAGAATTGGGTGGCTTTGAGATTATACATAAAGTCGGCAAGCCCAGTATATTTCATGATTTGCTATTTGGTGTAAAGGTATGGGATAATGGTTATAAAGTTGGGATGTACAAAACCATTTTTAACAAGCCTTGTGGATCTTGTAAACGGTTAAAAGAAGATGAGGCCTATAAGTCTATTTATTATCAAGAATTGTGCATAGATACGAATTATTTTTACTTGAACTATACAAACGAAAAATTAGACGAAATAAAAAAGGATATAGTGAATTCTAATTTGCTATTAAGGTCTGCATGAGAGTAGTTATGATTAAAGGAGATTGTTATGAGTAGTAAAGAAGAAGTGGTATCGGTTCTAATAGCTTCAAGAGAAGAGGCTTATTTGCAAAGAACGATTAATTGTTTGAGGGAATCTGCAGAAGGACCTTTAGAAATTCTTGTAGGTTTGGACGGTCCTCAGAAAGAGCCTGGGGTAGAGCCAACCAAGGAACCTTATATAGAAGTTCAATTCCACGATATCGTAGGTCGGAGACATATATTCAATTTTTTGGCTCAGAAATCTACGGGTAGTTTTCTATTTATTATAGATGGGCATTGCACCATGTCGCAAGGTTGGGATACCAAATTAAAAGAACAATGTAAAGACAAGACTATTGTGGTGTCTTGTATAGATATGATTGATGAATTGACATGGAAACCTTGTAATGCTGCCCATAAGCAAGTTTATTTGAATAGAGATCTTGTTGAAAAATGGTTGAATTCCAATCAATTACCAGAAGAAGTAAAAAATCAAACAGTGCAAGAGATGATGGGATTTACCGGTTGTGCTTGGATGATAACAAGAAATACTTATTTCTATTATCGAGGATATAATATCAATTTGTATTTCTACGGAGGGGATGGACCAGAATGGGCTTTGAAGATGTGGTTATCGGGAGGAAAGGTTTTACTTCACACCGATGTTGTCTGTGCTCATCTTTTTAAGGGTCAAAATTCTAAGGATATACAACCTGAATATTCTTTGGATCCTAAGGAGATAGATGAAACGTATGAACAAATTCGTCAGATAACCTATAAGAAACAGTGGCCCAGGCAAACAAAAGATGTATCTGAATTATTTGAATATTTTGAGAAGTATTATGGAAAAGATTTTTCAAGTGAGAAGTAGTTGAGTACGAATGGTAAGAAAATAGATGTGGGTTGTGGAGAACGTCCTCATGTAGGATACAATACCTATACGGATATATATCAACCAAATACTTCGATAGAAGGCAATTTTGTTTTGTGTTCTATGGAAAATATGCCCTTTGCTGACAAGGAGTTTGCTTATTCTAGATGTCATCATGTAATAGAACATGTTTCTAATCCAGATTGTGCGTGTAAAGAATTAATAAGGGTGAGCAAAAAAGGAACATTATGGTTTCCTACACCGCAGGCAGAATTATTATTTGGAAGGGGGGATCATCGTTGGTTTATATTCGTAGAGAATAATAAATTGCTGTTCGTTGCTCGACGTTTTCGGCCCTACAGTATAAAAATATCTTGTGAGAAATCTGTAGAATTTCCTTGGGAAGGTGGCTTTGAATGGGAGGTGGTATATTGACTCCTGAAGTTTCGGTTATTATTCCTGTAAGGAACGAACATCCTCAATTGTGGTTTACCATAGACAGTATTCAAGAGGAGCTTTTAGAAATTCCACATGAGATTATTGTGGTATTTAATGAAAATACAGATAGGGGTGTAGAATTTGGTAGAACCAAACAAAAATTCATACGTCTATTTGAATTAGAAAAAGGAAGTATTGCCCAAAGTAGAAGATTTGGAGCCGAACAAGCAAAAGGAAGGTATCTATTCTTTTTAGATGCTCATGTACTTGTGGAGTCTGGTTCTTTTAGGGCAGCTATCGAGTTATTGAATAGTAATGAGAGTGCGGGTATATGTTGGTTTGCTGTTAGATATCTATTGGAAAGAAAATATGCGTATGGTTATACCTTACATCCAAGAAAGTTTTGGGGTAATTGGACACATGAATATAAGGATAGTAAGCCTTGGCCTTGTCTTATGAGTGGGTTGGCAGGGGCTGCCGTATCTCGAAACATACTTTTGGAAGTAGGTAATTTTCACCCCTCATTGGGCATCTATGGAGGAAGTGAACCCTATGTAGGTTTCAAAATGGAGATGTTTGGTTACCGTAACTATGTGCATCCAAATGCGAAGATAGCTCATTTTGTGGATAAACGAGATTACTATTGGAATAATGACGACCTTTGGCATAATTTCCTATTAGGTGCATATATTTTAGGAGATGATACATACTTTGATTTTTTGGTTAACCAATATAGAAAAAGATGTAATGGAGTACAATCATATCTCGATGGTTTAGAGAGGATTTGTTCTCAAGTAAAGGAGGAAGGGAAGGAAGATAAGGCGTTTGTAGAAAAGAATGCAAAGTTGACTCTACAAGAAGTCTATTCTAACCACGGTGTGGATTTGTTGGAGTTATATAGAAATGAAAAATAGAGTGTTCATAGTAGCTGGAGGCCCTTCTCTGAAAGGATTTGACTTCTCCTTATTGAAGGACGAAGATACAATCACAGTGAATCGGTCTATATTCTATACACCTAATCCTAATTATTTTATTACTAGTGATTACACCTTTTTGAAGAAGATAGATATGGTTGCATTTCGAAGCATAAAGACGACGAAGTGTTTCGTTATAAATAGAAGTTACGATTACTTACAAGAGGTCAATGGTCGGATTATGGATGTAAGACTACCTCTTGTATATAAATTAGGCGACTTCGATTTATTGATTAAGAGTTGGAAACGAAGTGGCATAGGATTGACCTTTAATGAATTTAGAAACGGTGAGAATAGTGCTTATTGTGCTTTTCAATTAGCTGTTGTTTTAGGGTATGAGAAGATATATTTGTTGGGACTAGACTTGGTTTGCCAAGGAGAACAAACGCACTTTCATGAAGGGTACGGAAAGAGTGCAAATTATTTTAATAATAAACTTGACGAATACTACGAAGAATATATAATAGGGTTGAGAGAGTTGAAAGAATTCAAATCTCAAGTAGAGGTCCAATCATGTTCTAGTATAAGTCGTCTTAATCAACATATAAAATTTGTGGATATAAAGGAGTTGTTGTGAATAGCTTTCAGTTAGTCATAGCAACGAGAAACAGAATAGCGAAGTTAGAAAGAACTCTAAGTTCTGTTCCAGAATTAGATTACCAAACCATTGTTCTTGTTTGCGATGGGGATGAAAAGACTTTTGAGCATTTTAAGAATTACAGGAGAGATATTACAATACGATTAGTTCCTATACATATGGGGTCGGTGTTTTGTAGAAATGTTATAATAAAGGACTCTATCGACGGTGTACTCTATGCTACAGACGATATAACATTCAGTGAGAGTTCTATTCAAAAAGCATTTGAATTGTTCAATAACACATTTCCTGACGATGATGGTGTAGTTGGATTCAAGCAAAATAGGAGTAGTAAGGATTGTCCTACAGGAGTAGCTTTGGTAGGAAAGGAATTTATCAAGAGATATCCAAAGAGAAATATGTTCTATCCTAAATATTATCATTTTTGTGCTCAAGAAGTATCTCGATTATGCGAGAAATTAGAAAAGAATGTATTTGTTACTTCTAATGATTTACTTATAACTCATTATCATCCAGCATATATAAAGGAAGAAATGGACCAGACTCATAGGGATGCTAGGGTGCATCGTGCAGAAGATAGAGCTTTATCGTCAGCAAGGAGAAAGAGTGGAGAGATTTGGGGAGATAGTAATATTTAATAAGGAGAGTATTTATGAGAAAGGTTTTAATAACAGGCATAACAGGATTTGTAGGTAGTCATTTGGCCGACTATCTATTAGATTTAGAAGAAGAGATAGATATCTATGGTTTGTCGCGATGGCGTTCGCCTAGGGATAACATAAAACATATAGAGGATAAGATTCATTTGGTCTATGGAGACCTTTTAGATAGCCATTCTATATATAAATGCTTGAGTTTATTGCATCCAGATATCATATTTCATTTGGCTGCTCAGTCTTACGTTCCATACAGTTTTCAAGTTCCCGCTTCTACCTTAGATGTAAATGGGTTGGGTACACTTAATCTGCTAGAATGTGTTAATCAGCTAAGGTCTTCGGAGAATTACGACCCGATTGTTCATATTTGTTCTTCTTCAGAGGTGTACGGTCAGGTAGATCCAAAAAATGTTCCTATCAAAGAAGACTGTCCTTTTAATCCCGTGTCTCCTTATGCTGTTTCTAAAGTAACAGAAGATATGCTAGGACTACAATATTGGATTTCGTATGGAATCAAGACAATAAGAACAAGGATGTTCACACATACTGGTCCGAGAAGGGGAGAAGTATTTGTTGTATCTAATTTTGCTAAGCAGATAGTAGATATAGAACGGGGATACAGAAAATCTATAGTAAGTGTAGGTAATTTGACCAGCATCAGAACTTTTGCCGATGTTAGAGATACGGTTAAGGCTTATTGGTTGCTCGTAAATAAGTGCCCTCCGGGAGAAGTCTATAACATAGGTGGTTCTACAACTATGACCGTAGGCGAGATGCTACAAAGACTAATATCTTTTTCTGTGAAGAAAGATATACGAATACAAATGGTTAAGTCTAGGATGCGTCCTTCAGATGCGACCCTTCAAATACCTTGTATAGATAAATTCAAAGAAGCAACGGGATGGGAACCTATGATAGATTTTGATACCACCCTACAAGATACTCTATCCTATTGGAGAGAGAAGCTATGAGGTTTATGCAGGAAGAAGAAATTGCGTTGAATATGGCATTATACAAGAAGATGTATCTTGCTAGGCAAGCAGAGATAGCAATACAGGAGCATTACTCTGAGGATGATATGAAAACTCCTATGCACATGTCTATGGGAAGCGAGCATATATCTGCAGGAGTCTGTCAAGCACTAGGAGAAGACGATGTGGTATTTGGAACATATCGTTCTCACGCATTATATCTATCTAAGACGGAGGAGACAGATAAGTTTTTCTGTGAGATGTATGGTAAAGCTAATGGGATAGCAAAAGGAAAGGCTGGTTCTATGCACTTGTGCAATCCAGAATATGGCTTTATGGGAGCTTCTGCAATAGTTGGTAGTATTATTCCTGTTGCTGTGGGACATGCATTTGGACAGAAGTTCTTAGGAGAAGATGATATAACCGTTGTATTTTTTGGGGACGGGGCAACAGAAGAAGGTGTGTTTTGGGAGAGTATTAATCTAGCCTGTGTTCAAAAACTTCCTATTTTGTTTGTTTGTGAAGATAATGGGTTGGCTATGCACACGTCGAGTAGCGATAGGCGTGGTTATGAAAATATAAAAAAGATAGTAGAGAAGTTTAATTGTATAACTACGAGTATCGAAAGTACAGATGCTACTCGTGTTCATACTGCTGCTTCTTTCCTAAATAAGAGAATTAAAAAAGAGCACAAACCTGGTTTTCTTTATACGAGATATTATAGATATTTAGAGCATGTAGGAGTAAATAAAGATTTTGATAGAGGTTACCGTTCAGAAGCAGACTACAAAAAAGCTCTTGAGGATGATCCATTAGTTATTACAAGGAGAACACTAAGGAATTTGGACGTTGAGGAGATTCGAATTCAACTAATGGAAAATCTAATCAAGACAAAGATAGCTGCTAGCATACAATTGGCTAAAGAATCTTCGTTTGCAGATACTTCAGAATTATACGAGGATGTATTTCATGGATAGAAAGATAACATATTGTGAAGCGTTGAATGAAGCCACAGTACAAGCTATGGAAAACAACCATAGTATATTTAATTATGGAATAGGGGTGTCTGATCATACGAGGATATTTGGCAGTATGCAACGGGTTCCAGAGAGGTTTGGAAAGGATACTTGCATAGATACTCCTTTGTCGGAAGATGCTCTAGCAGGATTTGGTTTGGGAGCAGCAATAAAAGGACTTCGTCCTATCTATATTCACAGTAGAGTAGATTTTCTTTTGTTGACAATGAATCAAATAGCTAATATGATATCTACTTATCATTACAATACAGGAGGTCAATTGAATGTTCCTATTGTAATTAGAGCCATAGTAGGAAGAGGTTGGGGACAAGGGTGTCAACATAGTAAATCGTGTCATTCTGTTTTTGCTCATTTTCCGGGATTAAAGGTGATTATGCCGACCACACCCTGCGACGCAAAAGGATTATTGTTGTCGGCAATAGAAGATGATAATCCTGTTATTTGCTTTGAGCATAGATGGTTATATTGGCAAAAGGGTGTTGTGCAGCCTAATTATTATTTGACTCCTATTGGAAAGGCGAATGTATTAAGAGAAGGAAAAGATATAACGATAATTGCTACGTCTTGGATGAATGTAGAAGCATTGAAGGCAGCAGAGATATTGGCAAGAGAAGGTATAGACGTCGAGATTGTAGACCCAAGAACGGTATGTCCTTTGGATACAGAAACAATAGTCGAATCTGTGAAAAAAACTAAAAGATGTCTTGTGGCAGATAACGATTGGACATTTTGTGGATTTGGTGCAGAGCTGTCGGCAACCGTTAGCGAACATTGTTTTCATCATTTAGATATTGCTGTTAGGAGAATAGGATTTGCTGCTACACCGTGTCCTACTGCTAGGCATTTGGAGAATGAGTTTTACCCTAATGCTGTCAATATAATACGAGAGATAGAGGATATGTTGGAGATACCTACTATAGATTTGTCTAAGGAGGAGTTTTATAGTTATGAAAATAAGTTTAAGGGACCTTTTTAATGAGAGTAGTTGAAAAAGTTTGGGGAAGTGAACATATCTACGTGAATAATGATAAGTATTGTGGTAAGGTGCTTAATTTATATCGTAGTGCTCATTGTAGTATGCATTATCATAAGAAAAAGTTAGAGACTTTTTTGGTGATAGAAGGTAGGGTCTTATTAGAACTAGAAGGAGTCTTTGCAGAGATACTTCCTTTTCAATCTATAGATATACCCGTGGGAGCAAAACATAGGTTTACTGGTTTAGAAAAAAGTAAGATAGTAGAATTTTCAACACACCATGAGGATGAGGATAGTTATAGGACAAATGCCAGTGGTTTTTGTGAATCTCAACAATTTCAGGAACTATTAGAAAAGTATGGTAGATAATCATAAATTACAACAGAAAGCTAATTGGGTAAGAAGACAAGCAGTCGATCTTGTTATGAAAACCAAGAAGGGTCATATAGGCGGTGCTTTCTCATGCACAGATATATTAGTAGGTTTGTATTATGGAGGGTTGTTTAGATTAAATTCTAAAGAACCTTCTTGGTCTTATCCACATAGAGATAGATTCATTTTGAGTAAAGGCCATGCGTGCATAGCTTTATATCCTATATTAAAAGATTTAGGGTTTATTTCTATTGAGGAGTTGAACTCTTTTTGTTCCGATGGTAGTAGATTATTTAATCATCCAGATAATGCTATACGAGGAATAGAAGTTAGCACTGGTTCTTTAGGTAATGGTTTTGGAGTAGGTGTTGGCATAGCATTGGCCGGTAAGATGGATAGGAGGTCTTATAAGACTATTGTTCTTTTAGGAGATGGAGAGTGCTATGAAGGAGTGGTTTGGGAAGCTGCCCAATTTGCAGGTCATTGTAAATTAAATAATTTAATAGCAATAGTAGATAGAAATAAACAATGCGTGACTGATTTTACCTACGATTGTAATTGTTTAGAACCGTTTGAGGACAAATGGAAAGCCTTTAATTGGGAGACTATGGTTATAGATGGTCATTCTTTTGATGATATCTTGTCTATAAAAAATGTTTCAAACAAGCCTTTAGTTGTTATAGCCAATACAATTAAAGGTAAGGGTGTATCTTTTATGGAAAAGCAATTGAATTGGCATCATGGTATTCCTACTGAGCAGGAGTTATCTATAATAGAGAAGGAGTTGCCGTGGATTTAAGAGATACTTTTTTTGATGAATTATATGAGATAGCCAATAAAGACTCGAATGTTCTTTTTCTAACTGCAGATATGGATGCTTTTAGTCTGAGGAAATTCAAGAAAGATCTTCCACAGCAGTACATAAATGTAGGGGTATCAGAACAGAATCTTATAAATGTCGCAGCAGGGTTAGCATTAGAAGGAAAGTACGTATTTGTTTATGCAATAGCTCCTTTCATCGTACAGAGATGTTATGAACAAATAAAAGTAAGTCTATCCTATATGAATCTTCCTGTTACAATTATAGGTATGGGTCCTGGTGTAATGTATGGGGCAGATGGTCCTACACATCATTGTATTCAAGATATTGCTAATATGAGAGTTTTACCTAATATAAGAATCTATAGCGTGTCGGACGAAACAATTGCTAGGAATGTGGTAAAAGGGTGTCTTTTTCAAGGTACTTTAGACGGGGTAAATTATGTTAGATTAGATAAGGGGGAGTATTCTAATCTATATCAAGATACTCAGAATTTTGCTAAAGGGTATATGGTTCATGGAGAAGGCTCCACATTGATAATAACAACAGGAACATTGGTGCATAGGGCTTTAGAAGTACAAAAGGAAATATCCGATGTGCGGATTATAGACTTGTTTTTGATCAAACCGTATAGTATTCTTATATTAGACGAGATTAAGAAAGCAAAACAGATAATAACATTAGAAGAACATTCTATAATAGGAGGCATAGGTTCTTTAGTTAGTGAAATCATAGCAGACAATAATTTGAATATTCCTTTGAAAAGATTAGCGTTAAAAGAGGATTATTCGACAATGATAGGTAGTAGAGAATGGATACATAAACAAAATCATTTAGATAAAGAAAGTATTATTAGTGCAATAGAGAGAGGTAATAATAATGTCTCATAATTTAGATGTCGATTCTTTTGCGGAGCTACTTGGAATAGATGCAAGTGAGTTCTCTCCTCGAACCTTGGATGAGATTAATTCACACGATTTTAGATATAGTGGTCTTACACATGATGACTACACCAATCTCATTCTTGGTATCATCAAAAAAATAGATTCAGGAGGATTGACAATTTCTGGTCCTGAAGAGAAAGCAAAGTGGATAAAAGGTTGGGATGAAAATCTACAAGAGTTCATAGATAGTGGGTTCGCAATAGATACTCTTGTTCCTAAATATGTTCGTTCAGGACAACCAATAAGAATATTTGGTGATTATGCTAATCCTGAGAATCAGAATTTTGAGTTAGATTTTACAACCGTTCTTAAGAATTGGCTATTTGAGACCTATCTAAAAGACGTTGATCATGTTTACGAGTTTGGATGTGGCACAGGATACGACCTTGTACGTATGGCTAAGATGTATCCTAATAAAGAACTCCACGGGTTCGATTGGGTAGAGTCTACAAAACGAATACTTAACCTATTACACGAAAAATTAGATTATAATATAACTGGCCATGTCTTTGATATGTTTAATCCTGATTATGCTGTAGAAATAAAAGAGAATAGTGCTTTTTATACTGTAGGCTCTTTGGAACAGCTAGGAAAGGATTTTGAGCCTTTTATTCAGTTTATTCTAGAAAAGAAGCCGGCTATTGTTATAAATTTGGATACATATTCAGAATTGTATTCGGAAGATAATTTATCTGATTATTTAGCATTAAAATACGATAGAGTAAGGAATTATCTTTTTGGTTATATATCTCGATTGTCCTATCTACATGCAATGAAAAAGATAGAGATGATCAAGACACAATATGTTCCGTGTGGTAGTTTATATCATACTGGATATTCTTTTACTATATGGAGAGTTTTGTAGTATGATCGCACCTATAATAAGTATAATAGCACCTTCCATAAGACCCCAGCTTTGGCAAGAGTTCTATGCTATGTGTTGCAATGGAAATAAAACCCCATTTGAAATTGTGTTCGTTGGGAATGCTAGACCTAATTTCGCTTTACCGGAGAATTTTTGTCATATCTATAGTGAAGAAATACCTCCACGGTGTTTTGAAATTGCTTGTAGGAATGCTAAAGGAGAGTATGTGCTAATTTTTACAGACGACTTAATTGTTCCCCCTGGAACTATAGATACGATGTATGGGTATATGCTAAGGATGTGGAACGAGAGAGTAATTATAGGAGCAAGATTTTCTGATAATCCTAATCCAGGTACTCCCGATTACGATATGTTTTTTGATTTGAATAGCTCTAAATCTGCGGTAGTAGCTTGTGCCGTTCTTATCAAGAAGAAGGTTTGGCAAGAAGTAGGTGGAGTTGACCGAAGATTTAATCGTTTATGGAGTGATACAGATATACAAATGCGTATTTTATCTTCTGGGGGATTTTCTTTTGTTGTTCCTTCCGATGATCATATTGTTAGAGAAAGGACTCATGAGTATCCTCGTTTAATTCAAGATCCGTCGAAAGGGAAAATGGAGGATAGGTCTTTTATAGATTCCTTGTGGATTAATCCTGATGGAAGCCCTAGAAGAGAAAGATTAGATCCTGTTCAACCGTATTTAGACAGTGAAATACCTATAGTTAGATAGAAAGATATTATGGAAAAACCAATTATTAGTTTGTTTGCATCGGCGGTTAAAACGTACTTTTGGTTAGATATGTACGAGCAATTATCGTTGAACAATAAGGTTCCATTTGAAATTGTGTTTGCTGGTAATGTTAGACCAGAATTTGATTTACCGGAAAATTTTTATTATATTTATAGTGAAGCAAATCCTATACAATGCTATGAGACAGCTCGTAGAAATAGTAAAGGTAAATATATAATGTTTACCGGCGACGATGTCATGTACAGCCCTGAATTCTTAAATGAGATGTATTGGTATATTCAAAGATTACCTAGAAACAAGACTGCTATGGTTACAAGTCAATTTATTCCTTTACCTGGTATGTCTCCTGTAAAAGGTTGTTGGAACGGAAATGGATTGGTAGGATTAACTCCTATCATGCCTCGTTGTTTATGGAGCAGATTAGGAGGATTAGATAAAAGATTTACTAATGTAGGTTCTGATTTAGATCTGATACTGCGTGCTTATGAAGCAGGAGTGTACCCCTTTCTTGTTCCTAGTGCTATTGTTGAAGAAAGGGTAGAAGTAAATCTTCCTTCTTCTCGACTATCTACAACGAAAGAGGCTTTGGATGATTATGCATTTCTTGAAGAATGTTGGATGAAAAGTGATGGTACTGTCGGTGAAGAAAGATTAGTAGAGTTTCAACCTTTTACCGAGGATGATATATCTATAGTTAGATAGAAAGAAAATTATGGAAAAACCTATTATATCTATAATAGCTACAGCAGCTAGACCCCAACTTTGGGAGCAGTTTTATAAGGAGGTTACCGATGGAAATATTACTCCTTTTGAGATTGTTTTTGTAGGGCCCAATAGGCCCAATTTTGCTTTACCTGAGAACTTTCGATATATTTATAGCGAAGCAAAACCAGTTCAATGTTTGGAAATGGCTTGTAGAAATGCCAAAGGGGAATTCGTATTGGTTGCTGCAGATGATGAACAATTCCCTACTGGAGTAATAGATGTATTGTATGGGTATATGCTAAGGATGTGGAATGAGAAAGCTGTGATCATGTCAAGATTTTCAGATAATATAGATCATGGTCCTATGGATAACCTTTTGGTTTTGGAACCTTATCCTGAATTTCCTATAGTAGCACCAGTTATTCTTATTAGGAAAAGTGTTTGGCAGGAATTAGGTGGATTAGATAGAGGGTTTAATCTTATATTTTCTACAGATGATTTACAATTACGCATATTTGAAGCAGGAGGACATCCGTTTATTTTGCCTCCTGAAGAATTCACCGTAAAAGAGAAGCCACATGTCTATCCTCGATTAGTTACCAAGTATATGTTGGATAGGATTCTTCTCGATTCTCTATGGAAAGAAGAAGGTATCTTTAGTAAAAAAAGATTAGATTTTGTTCAATCTTTTTCCGAAGACGAAATTTTTATTGATTCATAAGGAATATATTATGAGTAATCCTATTGTTAGTGTTATTTCTTCAGCTGTTAGGCCTCATTATTGGATGGAGATGCACAATCAAATTAATTATGATGCTGCCAACGTATCGTTTGAGTTTGTCTTTGTAGGGAATGTTAGACCAAATTTTGCTTTACCAGAGAACTTTCGTCATATCTATAGTGAAGCAAAACCTCAACAGTGCTTTGAGACTGCTTGTAGAAATGCTAAAGGTGAATATGTAATGACAGTTATGGATGACCTTATGTTCTCCGTAGGGTTTTTAGGATTGATGCATCAATATGTACAAAGAATGACGGATAACAAAGCTATAGTTATGTCTAGATTTAGCGATGTCTTGTACGGACCTCCAAAGGATTATTTAATGTACTTTGATCCTAGTAATAAATGTTCTTCTGTGATAGGTGTATGTACTATTATCAAAAAATCTGTATGGCAAGAGTTAGGTGGATACGACAAACGGTTTAATCAACTATATGGTGATAATGATTTACACTTGCGAATATATGAAGCAGGAGGATATCCATTTGTTGTTCCCGGTGCAATTGCTAGGGAGAGACCGTGCGAAGACCCTGCAAAACGATTGATATGTATTAACCATCCGGACCATGTTTTATTAAATTCCTTATGGAGAAATCCAGATAAGTCTCTTAGGAGAACAAGAGTAGACACAGTACAACCTTATTCTCCGGAGGAGATACCTATATTATAAATAGGAAAGTCGTATTATGTTTTATAGAGGTAAAAAAGTATTAGTTGCAGGAGGCACTGGAACAATAGGAATACCTTTGGTAAAAGAACTATTGAAACGGGAGGCTGTCGTAACAACAGTATCTTTGGACTCTAATGAATATGTTCATAAGGTATTAGGCTCGAATGTGTCTCACTTTCAATTAGACCTAACCGATATGGAAAATTGCTTATCAGTGGTTTCTGGTCAAGATTACGTCTTTAATTTGTTGGGTCGAAAGGGTTCTGTTGGCATAGGAGGAACAAAGGCAGCCAGTTATTTTTATCCGGCATTGGTGGGTCAAACCCATCTTATGGAAGCGGCTTTTCGCCATAGAATAGAACGATTTTTATATGTTAGCAGCGTCTGTGGATACCCTAATAAAAATACTCCACGGGAAGAAGATTGTTGGTGGGATGGAAAACCAACACAAAACGATGGTTTTATTGGGTTGGTAAAACGTATAGGCGAGATACAAGCAGAAACTTATATGAAAGAACATCAATGGGATGCTGTTAGAATAGTTAGACCAACAGTAGTGTACGGGCCCTATGATAATTTCAATTCTGATACGGGTCATGTAATACCTGCTTTGATATGTAGAATAATAGACGGAGAAAATCCATTGGTTGTTTGGGGAGATGGTTCCGCTATTCGTGATTTTATATATTCAAAAGAGTTGGTAAGGTGGATGCTAATAGCAATGGAGAAGGCTCCTCCTTGTTTTCCGATCAACCTAGGTTCAGGAATAGGATACACCATCAAAGATTTGGTAACCACTATTTTGAAGGTTGTAAAGAAATCTCCTATTGTAGACTGGGGTGTAAATAAACCGGTGGGGGATTTGGTTCGTATTCTATCTATGGACAGAGCTAAAAAGTATTTGGGATTTGAATTAGAAATAGAATTAGAGGAAGGGATTCGTAGAACAATAGATTGGTATTGCAATAGGAAAAAATTAAATGACAAATAAAAAACGACAAATAATGCCTTCTATGGCCGAACTTATAGACCGTACAACAGTAGATACCATAAAGATGATTAAGGAATTAAATCGAGAATTGGTATCGTCGGAAATACAAATGCTTTTACATGATTTGGATATTCTTATAGAGGAAAGAAATATAAAATTATCTGCTCGTTTATTATGTGCTATGGTTGTCTTATCTCAAATAAATTTTCATATTTGGGAGACCAAAGATAGGTTGGAAGAGGCTACTTCGGAGCAATATGCCGATAGACTTAGATATGCTCATCAGCTAAATGGTTTTAGAAATCGTATAAAGAATTTTCTTTTGGAGCTACTACAAGATATGGAACGGGGAGCACAATGGTCTAACGATAAAACCGATGGTTTAGAAGATTGGATAGGAGGCTTGCTAGGTTATGAAAACAAAGAAACTCGGTAATACAGAATTAGAAATATCTGCTATAGGAATGGGCAATGCACATCATCCTTACAATGATCCTTGCATATTAGAAAAACAGGCATTGATGATAGAGTTTGCCGATTGTTTAGGAATCAATTTTATAGATACTGCTGAACAATATGGAAATGGTTTGTCAGAAAAAATAATAGGTAAGGTATCTCCTATTGCAAAAAAGAATTTTTGTGTGTGCACCAAGGTCTCTCCCAATCATTTACAACCCGAAGAATTGAAGTCGGCTGTTGAGAATAGCTTGTTTAGATTAAAAGTAGATCATATAGATTTGTATTACATTCATTGGCCCAATCCTAATATTCCTATAGAACAAACAATGCAAGCTATGGATCAATTGGTAGATGAGGGTAAAATTAGATATATAGGACTTAGTAATTTTTCTCTAAAAGAAATAAAAGAAGCAAAGAAGGCCACTTCCAAAGGCATTTCTGCGATACAATTGGAATATAGTCTAATAGATCGAGGTGTGGAGGAAAAGGTTCTTCCATTTTGTCAAATAAACGATATAACATTCGTAGCTTATAGTCCTTTAGACCAAGGAGATTTAGTAAGAAAGAAAGAAAAAATATTACTTTTGAGAAGTATAGCTACGAAGTATCAAAAAACTCCGGCCCAAATAATTTTGAATTGGTTGATTACTCATCAAAATGTGGTAGCAATTCCTAAAACAGGCAATCCTCGACATTTGGTAGATAATGCAACATCTACTGATTTTGTTTTAGAGAATATAGATATTAAACTTATAGAAGATTCTTTTCCTTCAAAGGCAGTAGAAGTTCCTGTAGAACAGATACAGGTAATTTTGGAAGGTCGGTGTAACAGGCAAGCATATCAAACTTTAGAAGAAGCAAAGCAGAATCTTTTGAATTTTACACCCAGTCCCGAAGAGCTTGCCTTAGGGGTAAAAGAAGAAGGATTATTGAAACCTGTAAGTGTTGTTCTAAACACAGATGAGAATAGTAAGTATAAATATAATTTGATAGAAGGTAGAATACGATATTGGGCATGGGTAATTGCTTTTGAAGGGCAAAAATCTATTCCTGTAATAATAAGATAATAGGAGATTTTAATAATGGAAAAGTCTGGTGAGTTGTATCGCAGTGACGTAGAAGAATTTGTTCGAGATGATTGGGCAAATGCTTTGAAAAATTGTCCTGTTCCTTCTTATCACATGCTACAAAATTTAGGGTTGTTTTTGAATTCTAAGAATTTGTCTCGAATATTGTTCTTTAATCATATTTATCAGTTGATATTAGATGTTCCTGGAATAGTTGTAGAATTTGGAACAAGATGGGGAAATACATTGTCTTTATTTGCAGCTCTTAGAGGAATATACGAGCCATTTCATCGGCACCGAAAAATTGTAGGTTTTGATACGTTCACCGGTTTTCCTGAGATAGGAGAGAAAGATAATCCTAAATGTTCTATGATGCATAAAGGTGGATTAGCTTGTACTGAAAATTATGAACAATATCTCGAACAGATTATGAATTTTCAAGAAAACGATAATCCTATGTCTCATATTAAAAAGTTTGAGATATGTGCTGGCGATGCTACAATAGAAGTAGATAAGTATTTTGAGAAGTATCCAGAATCTATTGTAGCTTTGGCTTTTTTTGACTTTGATATATACGAACCAACGAAAAAGTGTCTAGAAGCCATTAAGAAAAGATTGGTAAAAGGTAGTGTGGTAGCATTTGATGAGATTAACGACCACGATTCTCCTGGAGAAACAGTGGCTCTAGACGAAGTCTTCGGTTTGAGTAATATACGATTAAAGCGTTTGCCTGTAACGGCAAGATTATCTTATTTTATAGTGGAGTAGTATTATGATAGATAACGAAATTCTGTATTATTTGAATAATAAAAATTGTCTTGTAACCGGTGGGACTGGTTTAATAGGACGACAAATAGTAAATATATTACTAAAAGCTGGAGCCGATGTTACAGTTGTTTCTCTAGATAATAATACTGGTAAGGATCGTCGAGCAAGATTTATACAAGGAGACTTATGTGACTTTAGTTTTTGTAAAGAACAAACTAAAGGAATGGATTATGTATTTCATGTTGCAGGGATTAAAGGTTCAGTTAAGGTTACTAAAGAAAAGCCTGCTAGTTTCTTTGTTCCATTGTTAATGATGAATACCAATATACTTGAAGCTTGTAGAATCAATAATGTAAAAGACGTGGTCTATACCAGTTCTGTTGGTGCTTATTCCAGTGCCGAAATATTCAAAGAGACTGAGAACTTAGAAGGTCCTCCTATGGATATGTTTCCTGGTTGGGCGAAGCGAATGGCCGAAAAACAGATAGAGGCATATAGAATTCAGTATGGAATGACTAACTATGCAATTGTCCGTCCTGCTAATATTTATGGACCAGGAGATAATTTTGATCCAAACAATGCGATGGTTATACCTTCATTAATGTCAAGAATAGCTTCGGGAGAAGACCCGTTAGTTGTGTGGGGAGATGGCTCAGCAATACGCGATTTTGCTTATAGTAGGGATGTGGCTGAAGGGATTATTCAAGCCCTTTACTATGGGACTAATGGTGGCTTTGTTAATCTAGGCAGTGGGACAGGCACTACAATTAAAGAACTTCTTGAATTGCTACGGCAAGTAACTGAATGTGGTTTTGAATTTGACACGACAAAACCTTCTGGCTTTCCTAAGCGAGTAATGGATATATCTTATGCTAAGGAACAAATACACTATAATCCTACAACTTCTTTGCTGGATGGATTACAAAAAACGTGGGATTGGTTTTTATCAAATAGGAAAGAATATCTAGGTAGAAAGAATTATTTCAATGAATAACCCAGTAATTAGTATATATATGCCGGCTGTTCGTCCACATCTTTGGATGGGAATCTACGAATCTTTAGAAAAGAGTAATATACCTTTTGAGATAATAGCTGTGGGGCATGTTCCTCCAGAATATAAACTTCCAAATAATTTTCATTTCATCAAAACCAGGGTGAAACCGGTGCAATGTGCTGAGATAGGGTTTAGAGCATGTAAAGGTGAGTATTGTATATATTCACATGATGATGTGTTTTTTGGTGTATATACTTTGGATCTTCTATTAGAAAAATGGCAGGCTATAAATAATGAACTTGTTGTAGTATCTTGCATGCCTTATCAATACGGAGAAAAATTAGAAACAAAAAGATATCGGTTTTGGGACGGTATAGAAGAAAGTCCTCATGTTCCTATTGCTGGTTTATATAAAACAAGTACGATGAGAAAGATAGGCCCTCGCGATAGGAATTTTATGGTTTCATATGCTGATTTAGATATTGCAATGCGATTATATGAAATGGGAGGCTACAATGTTTTTTGTGAAGGTACAGAGGCTAATGAAAATCTCGGACTTAACGGTCTTAATACTCAATATAGGTTGATTGATACTGGATTAGCTTTGGATTGGCCTTGGATAGAAGCATACTGGGTAATGAGTCAACCAGAGTATAACTCACTATCTTTAGAAGAAAGAAACAAATTGGAAATTTATTTTATCAATACTTCTAGAGCACATGGTATAGCATTGAAACGTAGAAGGTATCCTGTAGAACCTTTTACCGATGTGGATTTATTAAAAAGGTCCCAAGGGCCGAAAGGAGTCTGGTTATGAGTGAACCGGTAGTAAGTATATATATGAAAGCTATTAGACCTTTTCTTTGGAAAGGGTTATACGATAGTTTGGCTAGGAGTAATAAAACACCTTTTGAAATTATTTTTGTGGGGCATGTTCCTCCAGATTTTGAATTGCCGGAGAATGTATATCATATACACAGTCCAACCAAACCAGTACAATGTGCTGAGATAGGATTTAGAGCGTGTAAAGGTGAATTTTGTTTTTATGCTTCTGATGATATGGAATTTTCAGACGGTTGTTTAGACCTTCTTTTAGAAAAATATTATTCTATGGGTCGAGAAGATGTTACTGTTTGTTGCATGCATCGTGTATGTACTGGGGAAATAATTCCATTGTCTCGACGTGGATTTATTCCGGGACGGGCAGACGCACCGATTCATCCTATAGGTTCTTTATTTAAGACAGATTTGTTTAGAGATTTGGGTCCTAGAGATAGAAATTTTGTTTGTACATACGAAGATTTCGATATGGCTATGCGTTTCTATGAGAAAGGAGGTATTGCTGTTTTTGCTGAGAACTGCATATTTACAGAAATTCTTGTACCAGGATTTACTACTGCTGATGTTACTTCCGGACTCAATTGGATAGGGAGAGATGTAGATTGGCCTTTGGCTATGGATTTGTGGATGCAAAATAATAGATTTTTAACTACTAGAAAACGCCCTGTTGAACCTTTTGTGGAAGAAGGATTATTAACCACATCACAAGGTCCAAAAGGGGTGGAAGGGAAAAAATTATGGACGTAACACCAATAATAAGTATATTTGTACCAAGTAATAGACCTTGGTATTGGGAAAGATTCTGTGGATCTTTAAACACAAACGGAACACCTTTTGAAGTAATATTTGTAGGTCCTAAGCCTCCTACCTACGATCTGCCAGAAAATGTTCATTATATCAACTCTGCAGTCAAGCCTGCACAATGTGCTGAGATAGGATTTAGAGCATGTAAAGGTGAATATTGCATGTTTGCCTTGGACGACATTATGTTTGGGGCGGGTACATTAGATATTCTACTTGAAGTATTCAAGAGTTTGGATAGGGAAGATGCTGTTGTTTCTTGTTTGCCTTACTTGAACGATGTTCCTTTGAATACAAATAGGTACAGATTTTGGGACAGACATAAGAATAGTCCTATTACTCCAATCTGTGGATTGTATAAGACATCTGTTGTTGAGAAGTTAGGTTGTGTGGATAAAAACTTTATTGCAACCTTTTGGGATATAGATTTGTCTATGCGATTGTATGTTTCTGGTGGAATAGGCATATTTTGTCCAGGCACTGTCGCCAATGAAATTGTTCCTAAAGATATCGACCGGTTGTGCTCTTATGGATATAAACTTGATAGGCCTACATTAGATTATTTTTGGACACTTACAAAAGAAGAGTTCAAGAAACGTAAAGAATTGAAAGCACTTTGTACTACCCCTAAGAAAGAAAAGGGAGTACTTTGTAATCAAAGACTTCAACCTTTCGAACCTTTCGTAATAGAAAAATTATATATAGAATCGCAAGGTCCAAAAGGAAAATGGTAATAGATATACCTTTAGTGAGTATTTATGTTCCTAGTATTCGACCACAGAATTGGGTGAGAATGTATGATTTTTTGTCCAAAAACGATGCTTCTTTTGAAATTATTTTTGTGGGGCATATTCCTCCTACATTTGAACTTCCAAATAATATCGTATTTATCAATAGTCCAGTTAAGCCTACACAATGTGCTGAGATAGGAATCCGCCATTGTCGAGGGGCGTATTGTATTTTTGCACAGGATGATATGGTATTTAATGAACATGCCTTAGATAATTTGGTGAAGGCTTTTGAGGATACAGGAAGGGAAGATCTTGTTGTTTCCTGTACTCCTTATCTGCATGGAAAAGAACTTTTAGATTCTTATTATAGATTTTTTCCTGTAGGAGAATCGAACGTTCATGGGCATAAAAGGACTAGTCCTATAACACCCATCGGAGGTTTATATAAAACCAGTGTTGTTAGAAAGTTAGGCGGTGTAGATAAAAATTTTATTCGTTCGCACTGGGATATAGATTTATCTATGCGATTATATTCTATAGGAGGAATATGTTTTTTTTGCAAGGAAGCAATTGCAGAGGAGATATTAGACAATTCTCCAAGGTTGTGTGCAGGGGCTCAACATGATCGACATTATTTAGATAGTATGTGGACTATGCCTATAGGTACATATTTGGCAAACCCATCTGCTTATGATGTAATGTATGTGGATGGAAATCATCCTACTGGAGCACTTTTGCAACATAGACTAAAACCAGTGGATTGTTTTGTAGAAGAAAATCTTCTTACTTTGTCTCAAGGGCCAAAAGAGAGGTGGCCGTGATATGAAAATATTATTTGTTATACATCAATTAGATTATGCGGATCATATAGCTATCCCATATTTATCTGCAATAGCAAAAGAATTGGGACATAAAACATATTTTTGTGTGTTGAAGAATAACTCTTTTTCTTTTGATATGCATTACATTCATCCAGATGTTGTTGCCTATTCGGCTAATATTTGGAGTATTAGGCCTATTATTAACATACATAAAACAGCAAAGCTTTCTCTTAACTTTGTATCTATTATGGGAGGACCAGAAGTTACGGTTTCGCCAGAGTCATTTATAGAATCGGGTATGGATGCTTATTGCATAGGGGAAGGGGATTTGGCTTTTAGAGATTTTTTGATTTGTGTAGAAAATGGAGAATCTTTTGATGATGTTCCTAATTTGATTACAAAGAATAAAACAAATCCAATTAGACCCACAATAAGACATCTAGATGATTTACCTCCTGCAGATAGAGATTTGACCATAGCCAATTCTTATCTTAAGGATGTTCCTAAGAAAACCTTTTATACTTCACGGGGATGTCCTTTTCGATGCACATATTGCTGTAATAGTTTCTATCAAGAACTCTATAAGGGAAAGGGCCCGTGGGTTAGAAGGTTTTCTGTAGAACGAATTATTCAAGAAATGGAAAGAGTTAAGTCTAAATACCGTATGGATTTCGTTAAGATAGGCGACGATTTATTTGCTATGAAAGCAGACGATTGGTTGGAAGAATTTGTGGATAAGTATAAGAAACGAATAGGAGTTCCTTTTAATTGTTATCTACGGTTTGATAGAGCAGACGATGATTTATTGAAGCTGCTAAAAGAAGCGGGTTGTTTTTCTACTCATTTGTCAGTTGATAGCACATCTGAATATATTAGAGAAAAGATATTAAAGAGAAATATGAGAGAAGTAGATGTGATAGATTCTTTGAAGAGAATCAAATCTTATGGGATACACACCTGGGTTAATTTTATAACTAATATTCCAGAATCTACTACACAAGACGATCTTAATGCTATCGAGGTTTGTAAAAAAGCGAAGGTAACCTATCCAAGCTACGGTACTGCCGACCCGATGAAGGGTACTGAATTATATAGGTATTGTGCTAAGAAAGGATATATAGATCCTGCTATATATGCTGGAGACATGCAAGGATTGTTTGAAGAATCTAAGCTGTCTTGTTTCAGTCAGAAAGAAAAGAATATAAGCTATAATATACATCTATTGGGGTCTATTGTTCCTAAACTTCCTTGGCCTCTATATGAATTAGGCATGTGGATGATCAAACATATTCCTCCAAATAAATTATTTGAATGGATTCACGACAGGTATTATAAATATAGTATAACAAAAACAATATTCAAATTAGGGGGTTAGTAATGAAACCTATAATCGAGACGACAAGTTTGAAGAATGTTCTTCTTTTTCAACACGAATGCTTTGAGGATCATAGGGGTACTTATGAGGAGATATACCATAGAAAGGAATATACGGAGGCAATACAGGAAGCTATTGGAGAAACAATAACCTTTTTAGAAGATGATATAGCTGTTTCCGAAAGAGGTGTCTTGCGAGGGCTTCATGGGGATGACAGAACATGGAAACTTGTTACATGCCTTAAAGGAAGGTATTTTATAAATGTTCTTAATTATGATAAGGGAAGTGAACAGTTTGGACAGTGGGAGAGCTTTATCCTTAGTGAGTGGAATAAAAACCAATTGCTTATTCCTCCAAATCATGGGCATGGATATGTGGTATTAAGTGAAGATGCTATTTTTCATTATAAGCAGTCGTGCAATTATAAAGGTATGGAAAATCAATTTACAATCAAGTATAATGATCCGCGTTTTAAGATGTGGTGGCCTACAACTAATCCTATTCTTTCAAGGAGAGATTCAGATGTTTTATAAAGACAAAAAAGTTTTGGTTACGGGTGGTTCTGGATTGGCCGGTTCTCATCTCATAGAGGCTCTACTAAATAAAGGAGCTATTGTTACCACGGTTCTACATAAGAAACCTATTACTTTGACGACTTCTAAAAAGATAGATCATTCCAATATTTATGTTGTAGAAGGGGACTTGTGCAATAGTGATTTTTGTTGGAAAGCACTTGAGGGTCAAGAATATGTCTTTCATTGTGCTGCAGTAACTTCGGGTGCATACGATATTGTAAATAACCCAGCCAAGCATATTACCTCCAATTTAATTATGTGTTCTCGTTTGTTAGAGGTAGCTAATTTGGCTAAGGTTGAGCGATTCTTGTTTATGAGTAGCACGACGGTATATCCTGACGGGGATGACCCTATGGCTGAGGGAGATGTATGGAAAGGAGATGTCCATCCTTCTTATCAAGCTGTAGGTTGGATGAAACGGTATGTAGAAAAGCTCTGCGAATTTTATCATGACCGTACCGATTTGAATACATGCATAATTAGACCAGCGAACTTTTATGGTCCTAGGGATGATTTCAACCTCGAAACAGCCCATGCCCTCCCTGCTCTAATACGTAGGTTGGTAGATGGAGAAGATCCATTATCTGTTTGGGGAGATGGTTCTGCTATTCGTGATTTTGCTTATGTTCAAGATATTGTAGATGGTATGCTTCTTATTATGGAGAAGTTTTGTTGTGGAGCAGCATTAAATATAGGTTCTGGACTTTCTACGTCTATAAAGGATGCTATAGAGATTGTAATAGATATTTTAGGTACAAACCCTAAAATAGAATACGATCCTTCCAAACCTTCGACAATACCAATTAGAAGAATGGACGTGTCTCTTGCAAAGGAGATTATAGGATTTACTTCGTCTTATGAATTGGAGGAGGGGTTAAGATTAACAATAGATTGGTTCAAACAGAATAGGGAGAAATATAATGACTAAGAAAAAGAAAGAAGAAAGACAATGGTTACCCCATATGGGCGAGTTGATAGATAGAATGACAATTCATCAGTTGAAGGAAGTTCTTATTCCTGAGCATAAAGATAAATATTCTACTGAGATGAAACAGATAGAACATGATTTGGATATGCTCATTGAGGAAAAGGATATGAAGTTGACAGGCGAGCTGCTTCGTGCGGTTATAATTATAGCACAAATCAATACTCATATATGGTATAATGAGAGTAATGCTCGGAAGGGCAAAGATCAAGATGGAAGTCTTCTTAGACTAACTCACGGATTGAATGGTATTAGAAATAGTACCCAAAACCTTATTCTTGCTCTAGTAGGACAAGCCTCTCGTTTAGATTGGAAAACGGATTGTCTTGCTTCTGAGTTTAAAGATTGGCATATAAGTTTATTGAATGGTAAGGAAAAGAAATGAAAATATCTGTAATAATAGCTACACGAGGAAGACCTGATTCCTTATCTTCGACTATAAAATCGATTCTTATTACTGCAACAACACCGGACGTTGAAATTGTTGTTTACGTAGATGATGATGATATACCTACTATAGAATGTTGTAAATCGTTTAATAATTCTTCACTGAAGGTAATTACAGGGCCTAGGCCTCATATAATTGCGGAGGCATATAATATAGCATACGAACATTGTACTGGTGAAATAATAATGGTATGCTGCGATGATATTCGATTCGAGACTGTGGGTTGGAACCAACTTGTCTCAAATGAATTCAACAAAATAGATGATAGAATAGCAATTGTATATGGCGACGATGGGTTCAAGCACGAGAAGAAGGCTACCTTACCTTTTATGCACCAAAATTGGATTGAGGTTGTAGGGTATGTTTTACCTCCTTATTTTGTGCGTGAGAATGGAGATAGGTGGTTGACAGATGTAAGCCGTCTTATTGGTCGATGCATATATCTTCCTGAAATGCATATAAGGCACGAATTAAGTACGCAACGAGATAAAACGGATATAGAGAGGAGAGAAATGAGTAAGATTAACCCTCCACCTGAGGGTAGGTGGGAGTTTTATAAACAGTTAGCTCCAAAGCGAGAAGAAGATGCAAACAAATTAAGAGATTTTATTTCTATTCTAAAGGAACATTGAATGGGTTATACAATAAAGCATAGTAGAATATCTCAGTTGATAGATAATCCTAATCGAGCAATTCACATAAAGAAGGATAATTTCAAGGAGTACAAGTCTCATATTAGTGCTATCTCAACGAAGGCTAAACCTATAGTAGAAGTATTGCAATCTGGTATATGGAAAGGGCACAGATGTTTCATTTTGGGAGGCGGACCTAGTCTAGCAAATCTTAATTTTCAAGACATAGAAAACGAGCTTACTATAGGAATAAATAAATCGTTTACCAAATTTAATACAACCATTAACTATTCTATGGACCAACGATTTTATGATTATTTGGTTCGATATGATAAGAGACAAGGAGAAGATGCTCTTCTATACGAGCAGTGGAAGGCTTATCGAGGCATAAAGGTTTTTTTGGAAGGGTCAGATAAATTTCAATTTGAAAGTGATGTGCATATTATAAACAGATTGAGCGAACGGATAATTTGTCTTAATCTATCCAAAGGTATTTATGCGGGGAATAACGCAGGTTTTGGTGCTATAATGTTGGCAGCAGCATTGGGAGCAAATCCTATATATCTATTGGGTTATGATATGAAGGTGTCTGGTCAACAAACGCATTGGCACAATGGCTATCCTGATATAACACCTAAATTTCTTTCTACTAGATTAAAAAAGTATGTCAAAACAATATCGGAATTTGCTGATAGTTATGAGGCTGCTAATATAAATGTTGTTAATCTTACTCCTGATAGTGCCTTGACTTGCTTTAAGAATAGCACATTATCTGAAGTCTTGCAAAAGAGAAGGAATATATCTATGCCTACCCCTTCAAATGGTGTTGATAAGAAATTAAAACCTGTCATTGTTTCTTTCTACACAAAGGATACTGAGTATGAAAAGGAAGCTAGGAATCTAATAGAATCGTTAGATAAACTGCATCTAGATTATGATATTGTTCCTATTAACAATACAGGTAATTGGCAAAAGAATGTTAGATACAAACCTAGCCTTATAAAGAATATGTTGCAAAAGTATGCACCTAGACCAGTTTTGTATGTAGATTGTGATGCTGTATTTATGTCTCCTCCTATCTTGTTTGATGACTTTGACTCTGATTTTGCTTTGTATAAATTGCATTGGGCTGATTTTGGTAGGCCTCATAGAGATGATGAATTACTTGGAGGCACTGTGTATGCAGCGAATAATGAGCGGGTTTTCAAGATATTAGACCTTTGGATAAGAGAATGTGATGTTCAACCTTTATCTGTTTGGGATCAAAAGATTTTGTATGGTATAATTGGAGATGGTTTTTATAATTTACCTCCTGAATATTGTACCATATTTGATGTAATGAAGAGTGTTGAAAATCCAGTTATTAAACAATATCAAGCTAGTAGAAAGTTAAAAAGGAGTGTGCGTAGGGGTATAAAACTTGCAAGTATCAGGAGAAAGTCTAGGGCCTAGTAAGATATGTACTACTCTCTCCTTTGACCTTCCCTGGTGGAGGTAGTGTACGCTACTTCTGCTGGGGAGGGTTTATTTCTTTGATTCCACTTTTTACCGTATTGGAGGCTCTGCGTTTGCTAATATATCTGCTACAATGGGAGCTTGGGGATTGGGCTTCTTCTTTGCTTCTCCTTTCAATCGAAGCTCTAAATTAAAATTAATCGTTTCTATCTCTTTGCAATCTCCTTTTTTGATTCTACTTTCTACAAGTTCGTGAAATAGCTCTTCGTCAAGTGCTACCAGAACTCCTTTAGTAAATTTGCCGCATGTATCTATTTTAGGCTTTGTTTCAGACATCATGTGAAGATTGTAAGACCCGTCTTTGTTTCTTGATGCCCATCTCTTTTCTTCCATTGGTATTCCTTTCCTTTAAACTCTTTTATATTTCAATCACCTTTCCCATTTTGAACGCAGACTCGTGAGTCACCACGATGAATTGCATTTTGAAGTCTTTGGATAGTTGTTCTAGTAGCATTCCCACCTTTGCTCGATTTTGCATATCTAAATTTCGGAAGGGTTCGTCTAATAAAATTATTCTTCTTAGATGAGGTTTGGATAGAGCAATACAGGATAACCTCAAGGCAAAACTACACAAATCTACTACCCCACCGGAGTCGGCATCCATTGCATTTCCTATTTCGTACCCATCTTTTAATAGTAGTAAATCTGCTTCTGTTTTTCCTCTTTTCCTTTGAAAGTCTATCTTGAATTTATATGTGTCTCCAAATACCACTTTTAAGCATTCGTTAACCACACCTTCTATCTTTTGATGGGCCTGTTGCTGTATCATTTGAGATACCTGTTGGGCAATATCTTGTGCTTCTTTGATGTCCTCTAATTCTTTTTTTGCTTGTTCGAGGCTCTTTTCTTCTTCTTTGTGCTGTCTGCTAGTGGAATTTAATTCGCCAAGGAGAACATTGACCCTTTTTCGTACTTCCAAAATATTCATTTGATTCCTTTAATCTCCCCTCTTTTATAATCTATAGACATAAGAGATTTTGGTTTTTCTCCTCTTTGTATTGATTTAAGAACCTCTTCTCTATGAACGGATATGGATTTGTCTGCTTCTATTCCGAGTCGAGCAGTACCCTTTTGAATATCGATTATCTTGACTTTTATTGTCTTATGCCCTCGACCTATGATTATTGATTGTCCTACATGTCTACTAAGCACTAGCATTTTAGACTCCCTTCTAGGCGTTACCCCATTTTTCTTCGAATGCTTCTACAGCATTCTCAAATTCTTCTTTTGCTTTTTGCTTTTGTTTTTCTAAGATTTTCAACTTCTTTTCTGCATCTTCTACGGAACTACATTCAAAATCCTCCTCGAGTCGGTTCATAACTTGTTGGAGAGCTCCTTCTGCTCTATCCGCCTTTTGTTGAGCCAACTCCACTTTTTTCTTTAGTTCCATATACTTTCTTAAATTATCATCCATTCTTTACTCCATTGCTCTTAAGATTATTTTGCAAACAGCATCATTTATCCGGTTTTTCTCTAGATATTCTTTCATCACCTCTTGGAAGTCTAGATCAGTTTCCCCCAATTTTTCTAATTCTTCAACGAAGGTTTTCATATCAAGGGAGGTTTTTTCATCTATACCTTCTTGAACTTCTAAATATTTGTCTTCGGAGGTATCTAGATGATATGGTTTTACTCGCCCTGAATCAAATAGTATTCCTACTTGAGGTTTGTAATCCACTTCGTCTGATTTTCTCCTCATAAGCGACCCACAGTTGAATACTGTAGAATTTTGATTGATAGGATGCATAAAACCCTTGTGGTTATCCCCGAACATTATTACATTATATCCTACTAATCGTTCTTTATTCATACGAAGGTAACTTTCATCAGGAGCTTGAGGATAGTTGTGTCCTTCTATACAACAATATTCGTGTGCTATTGCTATTCTTATGACATCGTCTTTTGTCTTTGTACGGGGCTCTATTTTGCACCCATAAGGAAATCCATATAGAGCCAATTTATCTGTTCCAATCAAGTCTTTATTCCTATTTATGTCTATTATCTTACAAGCCTTTTCTAGAGTCCAATATGCACTTTTTTCTATATCTTCGTACCTGTGAAGAGGTAAATCATGTTGACCTGGGATAGATATCATTCCGTTAGGTAGATGCTCCAATGCAAAATTGATTAATTCGGGAGGACTATTCCACTTATCAAATATATCTCCTGCACAAAGAACAAGGCAATTATGTTTTTTTTGTAATCTTTTAATTTCATCCAAGGGGCGTCTCATAGCCTCGAACCAATCCTTTTCTACCGAACGAAAAATTGGAGGATTGAGAGATAAATGAAAATCCGAGCATAAGATAGCTATGACTTTCGATCCGTTTTTGTCCCACATAAGGGGCATCTGTCGCCGACGACTTTGCGAATGTCTTTCTTGAGCTTTTGCAATTCTTCTTTCTTCAGACATTTGATTTCCTCATATTCTTCTATTGTTTGTAATAGTCCACCAAGTGCATTATATTGATTGGAAGCCACCTCCTGTTTTGTTTGGAGAATTTCTAATCGATTCCATGGAGGGGGCCTTTTATTTATAGATATTAAAAGCGATTTACCTGTTTCCAATACTTTTGACAGGTCTTCTATTTGAATAGATATTTCTTGGTATACTTGCCCCTTAGACAATGCTAATTTACTGTCTCTTCTAAGACCTCTCGCGATATTTCGCTCCGACCTATGTAATAACACCAATTTTAACGTATTTTGTAAGAGAGCCAATTCTGAGTTAATCTCTTGATATTCGCTGTATTCTTGTTCTGCATTTTTTAGTTCCTCATCCATTTCTTCTACATAAGCAAGAGATTCTTGTCGTGTCAATATTTTACTTAATCTACCTTCTATTATTTCAATGGATGTACGAGATTTGTGTAAGAAAGAAGCTATATTTTTTAGAGTGCTATCTATTCTTTCCAAATTGACGATAGAGTTTAGTTGACGAGAGACTTCACCAGCTGTCTTGCAGAACCAAAAAGGGGCCTCGTGTTGTCCTTGAAAATTGATATCTGAAAGATTTACTATATTCTCGACTTCTTTAGGAACCTCACTACCAAAGGCTTTATACGGTTCGTTCTTATTGATTTTGTAGATGTTAATACCTTTGCCTCTAGTGCGAGTTATTCTATTTCCATCAATGGTAAGTCGAACAGAAGCTTTATCTGCATTCCAATTGATAATAGAATCTCCTGCAGGCTTATTTTTTACTATCCATTTTATAGCTCTTATGACTGTGCTTTTACCAGCAGCATTTCGTCCAATAATAGAATTGACAAAGGGACAGAATTCTATATCCAACCTTTTGTGTGTTCGGAAGTTTCTTATTTGAATTTTTTCTATCATCGTTATATTCCTATGATATTGTGGCTGGGGTAGGTAAATAGGCAAACCTACCCCCGATACATGACCCATAGTGTATCGTTGCCACGTGCCTACTTATTATTAACCTTATTGAGGATGAGATATATCAGGTGTTGTACTCTCATTTCTTCTTTTTCCTATCTTTTCCTGTTCTATCTAATATCTTCCAATGCTGTCCCAATTCAACCAAGTTTGATGTTCCAAAAACATATTCTAATAATTCTTCTCGCTTTTCTAGTGCTACTCCAAACCAATTTGCATATTCAGGAAATCTATAGGGACCAAGGCGAGCCAACACCTCTGCTCTGGTAGCCTCCTCTATCAATTTGAGGATATGCTTGGCTTGAGACTTTTTAATGTTATTGGGTGAGATCATTTATCATATTCCACATTTTGCTATGATTTTCTTGATGTCCGAAGGTTTAACAATTTTAAGAAAATCTTCTAGAGGTGCTCCAAAAATCTTGTAGTTATAACCCTCTTTACTTTTGAAGTATAAAAATGTATGAGTGGTCTCGCTAAAATCACATCCAACTGATTTCAAGTGTTCATAGAGATATAGAGTAGTAAAAATCAAAGGTTTTCTTCTATCCCTTTTGGTTATTAATGTCCATGAAAAACATCCAGAGAGATTTCCATCTGAGGTAGCTTGTTTGACAAAGGATTCAAACAGTTGTTCTTTGGATTTGTCCAGTTTATCTATCACATCAGCAAAGGTAGTTTTGGAATAGCCCCGTTTCAGTTCTATGCTACAAAGGTCTATTAAGGGTTGCCCGATAGGGTCGGTAGCTTGAATATCTGAGAATCCCATTGATTCCTTATTTTTTTTATTTCTTACTGTAGCTCTTGCTCCCGAACCTGGAGTACGCCAAAATATATCGTCGTTCTCACCTTTGGACCACCAGAGTGAAAGTTGCTTGCAGATATCACGTTCAAATGCACTTCCTTTATGTGAACCTTTCATTTTATCCTTTCTGAAACTCTACAAGTTTCTTTTTTAATTTAAATATATTCTTTAATTCACTTTCCCAAACAATCAAAGTTCTATAACCATATTTGGCAAAATGATTTATTCTTTGCTGTGCATGTTCTTTATTCGAAGATTCATCTCCATATATCTTGAATCTACATTTTTCTCCGTGCCAGAAGTTACCAAACAATTCTATAATCTTTTTCTGTCCATTTACATTTATAAAATCAGGATTTTTTCCTGCTATCCAAATCTCACCATTACCAACATATTTATATTCTCCAGGAAACATTTTATTCAAACCATTTCTCATTCTTCTCTCTGGTTTGGTTGGTTTAATATCAAGTCCTTTGAATATAGCCTTTAATTGTTTTTCTCTATATTCGGGATTTTGCCAGAGTCTTAATCCTGTTTTACTAATTCTCTCTTTCAATTCTTTACTTTTGACATGGAAATGTTTGCCCAAATTAGATTCCCGTCTTTTTTGTTTGTCTTCGTCTGACATCTTTTTACCATACATAGGATTGAGTATTCCTATTTTAGCGATGCTGCATTTCTTTCTTGATTCTTCCGTCCATATTCTATTCTTTGTTTTTAATCCTAATTTCCTTTTTGTTTCTTCTGAACAAGGTGGTCTTCTTTTTGCAGATTCCCTCATTTTCTTTTTAGACTGTTCTGTATGTTGTTTTCCATAAAAATGATTGAGTTTTCCTCTTTTACTTTTACTTATCTTTCTCTTAGTTTCCTCTGAATGGCGTGTTCCTTTGCGGGCCTCACTTATTTTTCTTCTTCTAATTTCTTCTGTTTTTATATAAACCTTACCTGGCATTATGGTATCTCCAAAAATAAGAACCAGTCAGAGTTGCTATACAGGCAGACTATTATGTCTAAGAACTGTCTCTGACTGGTTCGCTTTTTGTATATTCCTGTATAGCATACCATTATTATATACCTTTATTGGAGATTGTCAAGTACTTTTTAATTATTTTTGCTTCGGGTTGTGGCCCTTGCCCCACTGCCTGCTGTTCTCCAAAACACATCGTCCCTCTCATTGTTTGTCCACCACTTACTTAGGATAGTACATATTTCTCTTTCAAATGAACTTCCTTTTGCCATTATTCTGTCCTTTTATATAGATTTATTCCAATTCTTAGCAAAAACTGCTATATCTATACAATTTATGATACCATCTCTATTAAAATCTAATCCTGTTTGTTCTGGCGGTTCTAACCATTTGTTAATCATAATAATCAAGTCTTCCCTGTTTACCGTTCCATCTCCAGTGGTATCGCCATAGAGTCGGAAAAAAGATAATAAAAAGTCACCACCTGCTATACCATCCTTATCTCCGTCCAAATGATTACCGGCAATGTCTGTTATCTTATCTGCTTTTACTGTTGCTACATATAGGCCATCTGGCAAAGATTCTATAAATGTCCATGTAGCTGTCCTATTTTCGTAGGTGAAAGTAGCATTGGACAAATTTATAGCCTGTCCATTTTTTGTAATCCAAAGAGCATCGTTAGGAATAATTACTTCTTCATTAAATACTATTTGAATAGACTTAACACTGCTTCTTTGTTGCGTATCTGATCCTAACATTGAGACTCTCTGAGACAACAGAGTATCACGCGGTAGTAAGTCTTTTTTAGTCTCACAACCAAAAACAAAAAAAACAGATATCATAAATATCTTTATGTAGAGTATAAATTTCATTCTTTCCTTTCAGAAACTCTGTGAATATTTTGAGTAACAAAGTTTTCTAAATCGGTAGTATTGTTGCACGGGGCAAATTCTATTACTTTGATTTGTAACCCTTCTTTGGTTGTTATCATCCGTTCTTTTATATTATGCTTTTGCTTCTTTACTTTGATTACTCTCTAAATATAGGAGCTTTATCTCTTAAAGATATCATTCCTAATTTTTCAATAACAGTATTCCAACCTTCTTGTGTGATTTCATCGTCTTGAAGTTTAAATACCTTGGTTCCTTTGAAAGGTAAAGTAATCAATCTTTTGTTCCTTCTATATATACTATCGCTCATATTGGTGATTTTTTGATAGGTTTTTGTGGTTTCTTTTAATTCTTTTTTTAGGTATTTGACAACAGTCTTTTCGCCTACTCCTTCTATTCCTGGGACACCATCTGTATTACATCCAGCAATTATCTTCACTGTATTCCATAGGTAAGGTTCTATTCCATACTTCTCTTTGAATCCTTGCAATGTCATCATTTTACCTTTGGTGGGATTGAAAAGAGATATGTTAGATTCTATTAGTTGATATAAATCTTGGTCAGATGATACTATAATAGCTTCATCTAGCATAGAGAGATTAAGACAAATAGAGGCTATTATGTCGTCTGCTTCGTATCCTCTTTGCACGAAGACATTTTTATAGCCTATGGTAGGTAGGTATTCTCTCCGGAGCATTTGCATTTGCCATCTAAATTCTTCTTCGAGTTTATTGGTGTCCTCATCCATGTCTTCGTACTTGCTTGCTCGGTGAGCTTTGTATGCCGAGAATATCTTTTTCCGTTTTGAGGTTTTGGAATCCCAACAGAATGCTACATGAGGAGTATTAAAGAGTTCTTGGAAATGGGCAACTGTTTTTAGTAAGCCATATATAACACCAGTAGGGGTATTCTCGAAACTCAATCCACCAGTAGAGTGTTTAGCCCTGTGGCACAGGTAATTGCAGTCTAAGAGCAGCCAGGTTTTTCTAATCATTTTATGCCTCAGTCATCTTCTAATATTATAATCTAAACCTGTCTAGTATCTCTTTTTTCTCTTCACCCTGCAGGCCTCTTCAATTTCATTCCAGGTATCTGTTACAATATCTATCAAGTCTTTTTCTAACCCTTCATTTTCTATATGCCTAATGAGTTTACCTCTATTGCCTGTAAAATCGAATTCTGGAGCTGTAATAGAAGCACCTGATGTTGTCCAATGTCCTTCTTCTTTTGATAAGTAGTCCACACATGATCCTATATCATCTATTCCAAAAGAATGGTAGATAGGAATTGTTACTACTCTATCTCTTCCTGTTACTCGATTTTTTTTGACTCGAATAGAACACAAGGTTCCTAATTGTCTATTCTTTCCTTTAATTACTTTTGTTATAGAACTTTTGACCGAAGACCATAATTCTATTGCAGCATAGAAACGCAAAGCTCGACCACCAGAACGATTTTTCTTTTCAAAACCAAAACCCAAGCTATCTCTTGTTTGGCTTATGATAATCAAGATAGAGCCGCTCTTCTTGAGAGGTGTGAGCAACCTACGCAAATTGGCTGAATTCTTTTTGGCCTTACCGTCTGTATAAGCACCAGCAACCTCTTTACCTTTTCGTAAGGCCTCTTTAGTCTTATCGAACTTGCTTCTTTC